>Ga0326727_10002866_pt1 | contig 57068 bp, 59 predicted proteins | sample MB2enrmetagenome_FD_207643 | JGI IMG/M metagenome (GOLD analysis project Ga0326727, IMG submission 207643) | Lab enriched peat soil microbial communities from McLean, Ithaca, NY, United States - MB29MY | ecosystem: Environmental > Terrestrial > Soil > Wetlands > Peat | place: USA: New York... | reverse complement strand
AGAGTTTGACCCGCTGGCCGACGCTATTCGGTTGCTTATTGCTGCCTTTTGCTGCCTGCGGAAGTCGCAAGTCCTTTGAAGTGAATGGGAAAACTGGTAGGGGCGGTGGGGATCGAACCCACGACCTCCTAGCTCTAAGTTACTGAATCCACTCGCCAGACTTTCCCGTTTTGGGCGCATCTAGGCGCAATAACTGCGCGACTTTTTCCACTGCATTCCGCTGCGAATCTCCGATCACATGACCATAGATCCCAAGGGTAATGCGGGCGTCGGAGTGCCGCAACTGCGCCTGCGCAACAGTAGGTGGTGCACCCACGTCGAGCAAGAGACTTGAATGAGTGTGACGAAAAGCGTGCAAGCCGCAGCGCGGAATGCCGAGTCTCGCCAGAACGGGTTGCAGTCCTAACGTTCGCACCTTGTTGGCATTGAAAGGCCTTCCGCGTCGATTCATAAAGAGCAATCGCATGGGGTTGGGCTTCCAAGCCTCCAGGTACCTCGCAAGAATAGCTGCAAGGGGTTCCGGCATCGGCAAGGCCGCTTTGCTGGCCTTGCTCTTCGTCGTTTGTAACGTACCTCGCCAGGCAGAGCGACGAATGAAGATCAATCTTCGCTCGAAGTCGAGGTCTTCCACTTCCAAGCCCAATAGTTCGCCTGCACGAATTCCAGTCATCGCCAGAATTGCGAACATCGTAGAGAATGGCTCTGGTGCGTTCTCGATGATTCGCTTGGCCTCTTCAGCAGAAAGGAACCGCTGAATTGCCTTGTCCTTCTCCTGAGGTATGACTAGTTCGCTTAGCGGCACCGGTTGGCAAGTGTATCCCCATTTTTTGGCCGTCTTCAGCATGGTCGAAAGAGTGCCCAAGATATTGAGCAGTGTTTTTCGAGCAACGCGCTGAGCGAGCGCGGCCACAAACACTTGATGAGTCTCGATCCCGATCTGGCTAAGAGACAGTCGGCCAAATCGAGGCAAGATATGGGTTCGCAAATGCGCCTGTGCTGCTAAGACCGTGGAAGGCTTTCTCTGTGAAAGGGCTTGAAGACACCACCGCTCAGAGAATTCCGCCAACGTGGCTACGCGACCAGGCCTGTAATCCGGCGAATTAATATTTGCCAGGATTAAGTCAAGACAACGACGAGCAAGCCGCGCAGTGGGAATTTGATCTCTCGTCCCCAGAACGGCAGATCGCTCAATACGTCGAGTTGATCCGTCAGGCTCTATCACGTCTTCACGCCAACGGCCTATCCATTTCTGGCACTTCTTTCCACGCAGAAGTACCCTTCCAAACTGATAACGGCGACGGGCCATGCTTTCTCCTTGCCCGTCGATCCGTTGGCCTTGGCTGATGATAGCACCAAGTTGCAATTCGCTCGCCCCTTCGTAAAGGACACTTCACAAATTGTGTGTTCGCTCGCTTGGTTCGCTCTCTTCTTTCGCCAGCGCGTTTGCAGCGCGGTTGTTCTTCTGCAAATCGGATTGAGCGTTTCTGACGGTGTGCCGCGCATAGTACTGAGGATCGTGTTTGTCATTGGCGCGGTAGTCAGCGATTCGGCGGATCACTTCTTCGGGGTCGTCACCGCGGGCGAGGGCGCGCTTGGCGAAGGCCCAATCGTGCTCGGATTGAGTCAAGGTAGCGGTCTGGGCCAATGGTTTGCTGGCTACTTCTTGGTGATGATGCCTCGGAGCATCCTGCGAGTCGATCTGGAGCTTGAAATCGCGGAGGTGGTAAGTCTGCGTCGATTCGGTACGGGCCTGCACATAGAAATCCGCTTCGTATTTTTTGTTGGCAAATCCTGGCAGGCGCAAAACACGCGTTGAATCCGTTGCTGCAGGATCGCCGTCGAATTCTTTGACCATCGCATGGTTCAGGGCCTCCGCCTCCTCAATGGTCATCCCTTCCACTTTCCAAACTACTTGGTATTTTTCCGGCGATGTATTCAGGATGTAGTTAGGCGGAGGGACGAGGTCGCCGTTTTCAAGCGCCTCAAGAGAGGCAGTCCCACCGTGATCCAGATCAAGGTAAACATGGCTGATGTTTTCGATGTCGTCCTTGGTGCGCGTTGAAGCGTGGTGTTGCAGCGCGTTCATACCCACATAGATGTCAGCTCCATTTGCGTTCTTGTACCGGAGCCATGCTTGGAATTCTGGGCTTGAAGCTTTTTGGGCTGTTGTGATCCTTTGGGTGGTCTCACCCAGCTGCCGGTTAAGGACGAGCACGGCAATGCGGTCTGTGGGCTTGAAGTTGTCGAGGAGGTATTCCGATGCTGATGGCACCGGGGGCGTCGGCTTCTCGGGAGTGTTCATGGCTGCTCCTGGGGGATCTGATAGATTACGCCGAAGTCGTACTCGTCCAGGTCGGGGTCGTAGCGATTGATTTCGACCACCTCGGAAACAAAGCGCCTGCCAGGTCGTCGTTCGAGTTGCACGACCACGTTGAGGGAATCCCCAATGTTGGTCTTGATTGCGCGATAGGGCAAATCAACTCCGCTTTGGAGCACGCAACTGGTGAATCGTGCTAGGCCCTGCTTGGCTGATGTCGCGTGCACTGTCGAGAGACTTCCTGAATGACCCGTATTGAGAAGTTGCAAGAGATCGAATGCCTCACCGCCGCGTATCTCACCGAGGATGATCCTGTCTGGACGATGGCGAAGTGCTGCTTTTATGAGGTCACGAATGCTCACAGCCGGCAATCCGTTTTGTGGTTGCCGGGCTTCAAAGCGGACAAGATTGTCCTGCTCCATCTGAATCTCGGAGGTGTCCTCGATGAGGAGAATCCGTTCATCCTGGGGAATGAATTTTCCGAGAATGTTCAGGAGAGTTGTCTTGCCAGTTCCCGTACCTCCCGCGATTAGGATATTTTTCCGCCCTAGAACATAGGTCTCCAGTTGATTCGCCAGCCATCGTTCCAGGGTTCCGGCCTGGATGAGGTCCTCGATACCGAAGTGCCTGGCGTTAAACTTGCGGATGGTCAACGTGACGCCATTCAAGCTGCAGGGTGGAATGACGGCTGCAACGCGGCTTCCATCCGGCAAGCGCGAGTCAAGGATCGGTTTGGACTCAGAAATATCGTCGCCCAGTCGGCGAGCGATGTTTTTTACCGCTACCATCAGCGATTTTTCTCCTATCGCGAGTCCACGGACTTCCTCTACAAAGCCAGCCTTCTCCACAAACACACGATGCGGTCCATTCACCATAACTTCGCTGATCGTGTCGTCGAGGATGAGGTGCTCGATTGGCTTGAGAAATGGCAGTATCGTTTCGAATCCGTTCATCAGAGTTCTCCATCGGCGAGTTGCCGAAAGTACGATTTGTTAGGGTCGTTGTAATAAGGCTTCAAGTAGCAGAACACGGGGGGCATTGGGTTCGTGCCGTCGTAGGCGATGGTTACGGACTGGGCGTTGCGCAGTTCCGTGAAGGTCTTCATGTCGAAGCGAAAATCGGTGTGGGTGTTGTAGCTCTTTGAAGCTGTGATGTTGGACTTGTGGGACAGAGCCTTACCCGTGAGCAAGCTAATCCGTGCATCGTGGCCACTCTCGGAGAGGTTATAGCTGACCTTGAGCTTGTCCTCGCGCCCGCAGAGTTCGCTGGCGGTCCTGGCCGAGAAGTCATCGGACAGAGCTAGGAAGATCTTCGTGCGAAACGTCTGGAGCAGCGTTCGCCAGGTCTCACCGGGGAGCGCAGACTTTAGGGAACTGATGCTTTGCGTGGCGATGATTGGAATGCATTTCGGCTGGCGGGAAAGGCTGAAAAACTTTTCGTCTCCTGTAGGCTCACTTTCACCTACGGTGGCGAAGTGCTGGTATTCGTCACAGATGAACATGACCTGCCGGAAGTGCTGGTCTGGATGAGCCTCCATCGCGGGCACACGGTTCAGGACTGCTCGCTCGAAGTCGAGCTTCATCATTACACCTAGAGCCTTTGCCAGCCCCGCGTTCATAGCGATCGGGAAATTGAGTGCGCAGACCTTTCCGTTTTCAATGAGCCATTTGAAGGAAGGCAGAGGCTTGCCGAATTTGAAGTCGGCGTTGGCTTGCGGGTCGTAACACTCCGGCGGAGGACAGAAGGTCCGCTTTACGGACGGGTTGTCGTCGAAGAGCGAAAGAAATACTGAAATCCCCTCGACGATGGATGTACGGAGTTTGGGCTCGATTCTTCGCCAATCATGATTGAACCAGCGCTTGACTGCTTCGAGCTGTTCCTTTTTGTCTTGTGGAACGGGCTTCTTGCCCTTTTCATTCTCCGCTTCCCATTGAATTGCCTTGTCCTTTAGTACCGCAGCGAGGCCCGGAGTAAGAGGGGCTCTGTACCGTTTCGATTCTTCATCGAGCCGAAACTTGAATGGCTCTAGATCACGCGGGTGCTTGAGATACTCCTCCTCCCAAAGCAGGACGGAATCGGTCTCGGTAAGCCTCCGTTCCGCTTCGTTGATTTTTCTTTCGAGTGTGGCATTGTCGATCGCGCACTCGTAGACATCGAAGAGCGTCACATAATCAAACGCGACCTTGTGAAGAAGGATGATGAACTTCACCAGATTGGTGTAGGCCTGCTGCCAAAAGGGTTCCTTGCCACGCCCGAAGAGGTTGTTCAAGAGGGAGGCGATGTTGTAGGCGAGAGCGTATGCGTCCAAGTCGCTTTGAAGGGGGTTGTACCGATACTCCGAATCGAGGCTGATTTCGATGTAGTCTTCAGCCCTGCCGTGGCGACCAAGGATGTCGTTTACCCGGTGGCAAAAGTCACCTTTTACTTCAAGTACGAGGCCTCCAATCCTCTTTTCGGTGTCGCCCGCGCGGTAAGCCAGAATCTGCTCCGCGAACGGATACATACAGCAGCTCGTTTTGCCCGACCCGATTGCACCGAGGATTGCGACACCAGTGAACAGGCCCCTCTCGGGGATGACGAGCCACTGCGGGCACTCTGCGGGGACTTGTTTCCGGGGATTGTGAACCTCCCCGAGGACAAGGAAAAGATCGTCTCTCTTCTGGGACTCGGGGAAGAGGGGCAATTTGCCAGCTCGGATTCGTTGCTTCGCCTTGAGCGCAAAAATGTACAACCCGGAGAACACGACGGAGTAGGCAATATACGGGGTGGAGAACAGAAATAAAGTGTAGGAGTACTTCAGAACCTCAAAGGCGGACGGCGACCGCAGAGCCATAACCCGCAGAAAGATATTGCCCTCGGGAAATGGCATACGAAAATAGAGGATCATACCTGTGGCCGCCGCCAAGACGAACGCGACCAGGTTCTTCGAGTTGAGGATTCTCTGCATCACGCTCTTGCTTGTGTTTTTTGCGTCCCGGTGATGGGGACTTCTTTCCGCGCGGCCTGCTGTTGCTGTTTTCTCCAATTCATGAAGTGCTTGTCCTTCCACAACAGCATCTTCAGAGCCGAATTCACGACGTGATCCGGGGTGCTGTCGATAAACGTGGCGTACTTCTCCACCACGATTGCGACAGGCTCTTCCAACTCGTACTCACGCTTCACGTGTTGCGGGGGCTTGTTGATGATCGACATTTGTTTCCTCCTTTTCTCTTCTTTCCCTTCCTTGGACACGGGCAAAGCACTTCGCAAACAGAGCACTTCCCTGTTTGCGGGGCTGGAGCGACCCCACGATTCTTTTGGGCAGCCAAAGGCTCCCAAAAGCGGGGTCGCTCCAGCCCATCCGGGTGTTTTGCCCGTGTCCAAAGCGAAAGTCGCGCCATGCGCAACCTCTACTCTCCCAATAACTTCGCGTCACCCGGAGGGTGACGCGAACCGTGACGGTGAAGGTGATTTGTGTCTTTCACGCACCCGTCACCATTTCCAGAAGCCACAGCGAGTGGAGAACCGTGCGGATTCACCAGAAAGGTGTCGAAAAACACGGCACGGTCCGGCCTCAGTTGAGAGAACTCTGCTCGCAAGTCCCGGTCGCCAAGTTCGCCCAAACGCCAGGCGCGGTAGAGCGTCTCGAATCTGTCCCCGTGAAAACGTCGGCGCGCCTCAGTCAGAAATTCGAGGTCGGCCGTCACCGGGATCACATACTCGTGGTTGTCCCACTTCTTGCGGATCTGGAAGTAACGCAGAATTTCGCTCGACACATCCGACTCCAAGGGCCTCTTCACCATCGCGCGGAAGCGATCCTCCGCTTTGTGGAAATAAGCCTGCTTCGCCGCGATGTAGAGAAACCGGAAACACTTGAGCTGCCGGAAGAGCCCCTGATAAGCCGCAAGGTGAGAGACGAAATTGGATGGCGTTTCAAACCCAGAGTCCACGTAACTCAAGGTGACCACAGGCGGGGCCCCTGAGAGAGGAGAACCGAGAAAGAGCGGGAATTTATCGACGAAATAGCGGATGGTTGGCTGGCTGGGTGAAGAGCCCTCGTAGACCTTGGCGGGAAGGAATTCTTTCGAGACTCCCAGTTGTTCGCAGAAAAAGTTGATCTTGTCCTGTTCGGTCTCGAAATAGGTCAGTCCTTGGTTGGCTAGAATGAAGTCTAGGAGGACCAACCGGGTGCGCATGAAATCGAACGAGTGCTTTTTCCGGTTGCGCAGGTTGTCTTTTTCGATCTGGCCATAAATGGTCCTGGAAAAGAGATGATAGATCGAACCCCTTCGCATGTAATCGCGGACGCTGGCATGACCGTGCTTGAGAAGTTTTTGAGCAAAAGAGGTGGGCCGCTTTCCGTACGCGCTTCCGGTGAAGACCCGGAAGTGCCCTAGAGTGAAGTACCCCGAGAACACCGCCACGATGTAGAGAAAGCGGGCTTCAGAATCGGTGTAGCCGAGTTCTCTAATCCGTTCGATATGAGCAGTAGGAATATTCATAGCGACAAAATTTCCGCGGTTAATTCCCTCTGATCCATGACGCGGCGCAGGCCAGCGGCATCGTGCGCGTGCGCGTAGATAGAGAACCCAGCGCGGACTTTTTCAGCCAAGGTGCGTCCGCGGTAGTGCTCGGTCGCAAGCTCAAGGTCGACGCGAGCGATTTCACCTTCACGCGTTTCGTACTCAATACGGAGGTCGGGCAGCGGAATCTTTCCGCGAACGAGCTGTAGCCCGTGTCTTTTCGCAATCTCTTTTTTCTTTGCAGTCGATTCCCGGTTTGGTCCGAGCTTCGCGAGGTCGCGGTAAACGCGCTTCTTCAGTTCGTAGTCAAGAATCACGCGGAGATTCCGCCCACCCCGCCGTTCGATCTTTTCGGCTGCGTTGTAATACATCCTGTATATGTCGGCATCGTGGTGGGCTTCGCGCGGCTTGGTAAAGCCGTAATGGATGGCCTGATTCTTCCGAATGCCCTTCGTGACAGTCAGAACTAGATGGCCCTGCTTCGTCAGGGTAAGGAGGCGGCGCGGGGTGGTGTCGGAATGCGGGATCGCTTTCTCAGCGACCAGTCCCTGGCGGAGTAGGTTCTGCACATCCGCTTTCGCGAGGTCTCTGTTCCCCTGGTAAGCGAATTCTTGTAAGTCCTTGGAAGCAACGGCGCGAAACTTTCCAAGCTCGGTGAGGGTCTGAATTTCTGTAGAGCGTAGCCGGTAGGTCTTCCCGCGCACTTCGAATGTCTCTCGCGGCTCGGCAGGTCGAGGCTGTGTTGGGTCAGGCGCGCGGGACGGCATTAGCCGACCATCCTCTTGCGGCTCGCTCCCTTGGCCCTGTTCCCGAGAAGGCTCGGGACGGTCACTCTGCCGAGGGTCTTTAATAGCTCCGGCAGAGGTATCACGCGGATCGAGGATCTCGTCGGGACCGTGGCTGCGGGACACGTTAGTCCACCTCCTCTTCTAGGGATGGTGCGCGCACTTCGGTCTGTCCTACGTGCAACTGCTTGTCGAGATGGGAGAGTTTTCGGCCTGTGTCTTTAAGGAAGAACTTGCGATTGAGAACGAACGCTGCGGCAAAGAGATTGAGGAACAGCGTGGCGAGGTAAACGAGGATCGCGGTCCCATATTCATGGAAAAGAACTGCCTTATAGGGAATGAAGAACTTCAGCTCGCCGAGGAGCCAAAAGCCGAGCGCCAGGAGAATGGCGATTGTCAGGAATAGTGAATTTGCAACCATTGGTGTCCCTCCTTTGGCGGTCTCTGCATCTGGTCTCCCAACAAAAAGCCTCGTTTTCTGCCAGTGCGGAGCGGCAAGCAGGTGAAGCCCGAAGGCTCTCCCGAACCGTGCCGTTTGTGGTTGGTGGCAGAGAACTGTGGGGATGGGCTGTGGCGCAGACGAGAAGCACAATCGAAAGGGACAAGAAAGCGTGGCACGGTGAGGTTGGGCCGAGGGTGAGGCGTCGCTGCCGCGCTGGTTCTTTCTTGTGTCCTCATGGGTTCATTCACCTCAGCCGAGAAACAGCCTGACGTACCACGGTTTTGCCGCTAGCTCTTCGAGTCGCACTTTTATTGGCACAGGGGGAAATATCTCGGTTACATTGGCGACTAGAGCTTCTGCAATGTCGTAGGCCAAAAAGAGGCTTGGGTCGTAACTTCCGTCTTCGATTGCCGTGATGCATGCCTTGGTGACGCCGACGGAGTTGGCCAATTCCGTTGGAGTCCAGCCCGCTCTTTCGCGCAGTGTTGTCAGTCGGTTTTTCATTTGAATGCCTGGTCCTCCCGGAAATAAGTGATCGCAACTCCCAGCGGATTGATGGGGATAAGCTCGTTTGGAACTTTGCTCTTGAAGACAAACACGAAATTCCCGGTGTAAAGGTCGCGTTTGATCTCGCTGTGGTCGGCGGGGGAGTAATAAACCATATAGAAATCGACTCGGGCCTTGAAAGGCGGAGTCTGCATGTCCTCAAGTGCAACCTTCTTCACTTCAACGTCGATCTCTGGAGCTGACGTATTCATTAGGAATTTCTTGATGATGTCGTCCTTGCGGTAGGCGTCGAGGATGCCGTCGGCCAACTTTCCATCAAGGAAATAGAGAGCCTTCGAGAAATCGTCCTGAATCGTGTAGCGGTTGCGTCGATAGTAGAGGGCGCAAAACTGGCTCAGAAAGTACTTCGCCTCCGCGTCTTGTGGTTTGTATTCAAGGTTGTGGTAGTTGATGGCTTCGGCGCGGCCGAGGTCGTCGATGCGAATCACAAGCGGACGGAAGTTTTCAAAGGTTCTGATCGTCTTCCAATCAAGGACCAAGAGGCCCACAGCGACGAGGGAGACAAGCGTCAGAGCAATTTTGAGATACGTGTTCGTCACCATGGGGTCACCGTATTGTTCGAGGTAGAGGCGCTTGGCATCTTGGAAGGTACGGTCATCGCTCATGGTAGGAGGCCTCCAACAATGCTGCCGAGCATGCCGGCGGAGGACCCACCAGCGGTACCGCTGAAGATGTGGTTGGTGAGGGCAGGTATTTTCAGGAGTGTGTAGATGGAGGCGAGGAAGGTAATGAAGAGGACTGGGAAGGCTTCAATGAGTTGGACAGTCGAGATGGTGCCCTTTGGTTGAAGGTCCATGATTCCGAGAATCAGATTTGCAATGACATAAACAACAGCAGCGGCGATAACCTGGTAGAACGCATATTGGATGAAACAGCGAAACCACCCCCAGAACAGCCACTCCAATTTCGGAACGATAAAGAAGGGTATGAAAACGGGCCCTACAAGAACACAAACAGCGGTAGCAATAAACCCGAATGCTATAACGACGATGGCGATCGCCTGGGCTGCAGCCAGCAGAATGATGATCACCACGTACATGGCAGTTCCCAGGACGTCGGTAATACCGGGCGAGTCCATGCGGATCTCGAAGTCCGCAATTCTTTCTTCGACGGTTTGGAGTTCGGTGTGATTGATCTTATTGGCGAGAAATTGCGACTCATCGGTGATGATGTTATGGAAGCTGGTACCGACACCGGGAATAGGCGCGCTGTAGTAATTCACCATCGCGAAGCCAAAGCTGATAGTCAGAAGGAGGCTCGCGAAGTTGTCGAAGTGGAGGAAGTGCCTTCCGCCTGCTGAGGAGAGAGCCGATTTAACTCCGTACCAAACCACAAGGATCGTGGCGAAGGAACGGAAAAGATTCTGGCCCATAGCGTCGAAGAAGCCGAGATTCTGCGTGAGCAGGTTGTTGATGGCCTGAAAGATGAACTGCAGGTAGTCCATATTGATAGCTCCTTCGGCGCGATGGGGTTTGGGGTGCAGCTACTACGGCATCCGGAAGTTCTGAAGTGAATCAGTAAGGGTGCTTGTAACTTGCGAGATGTTTCCGGAGAGATTTGCACGCCGGGAAATGTCGGCGTTGATGGCGTTGGTGGCGGCCTCACGCTGTTGCTTGGCCATAAGGGTCTGTTGTTCAAGGAGCGAGGCAAGGAGCTTATTGGAATCCTGAACTGTACGAAGGGTCAGAACATTGGCAGCGTTGATTTTGTTGAGTACGGACACTTCCGTATTGAGATTCGGATCAGCAGAGAACGAATCCTGTTCGAGGTTTGCAATCTGCGCTTGGACACTATCGGCATTGCCGCGGATCGAGCCGATGGTAGCCATCGCGTTCACATTAGCGCCGTCCGTGAGTTCGATAGTCGCGTATCTGGACTGCACACGCTCGAGTTCCGAAGCATCCATGCCGGAGAGATGGTCTGTGCTGTAGGGGAGCAACTGGGTGGTGGACTTCAGGTAACCAGCGTTGACGGTGGGAAGGAGGCCGGAGTTTATGCCGCTAATCCAAGACCCCGTATTCCCAAAGGTATTCAGGGAGGTTACATTTCTCCACTGGGAAAACACTGCACGGTAACGGGCGGGCATGTTTCGGACGAAAGTCGCCATCTGCATTGCGAGGTTTAGCTGAGATGTAATCTTCGCGTAACTCTTCTGCAGTTGAAGGAGGTGTTGCTGCAGCTGGTAGTAGCGAAGCAATGCGTTGTGATAGTTCGTGGGGTCGTAGACAATCCCGCTACCAAACTGGGCCGCGGCAGTGCCAACTGCAAGGCCCATCACGAGCACAAAAACGAGAACCTTTCTTTTCATTTGTTTTCTCCTTAGGCCTCAGAGGTCTGAGGGAATTTTGTGGTTGTTGTAGTCGGGCAGAGCAAGGTCGCCCGAGAGGTAGACTTTGACGCGGTGGCCGTCACGGATGGTTACGGTGGGCATGATGTTCAAGAATTTGTCGAGGATCTGCGCGGAGGACTGGGCCGTGCTCTGGGCAAATCCTTGTCGCATGAGGTCGGTGCCGGACGCGGTCAGGGGACCGGAGGTCCCGCCTTGCGCAACTGCGCCGAGCGCGCCAATAGCTAGCGAGACTCCGAAGATTCGGAGGTAGTGGTTGTTCACCTGATCACGAAGGCCAACGTCGCCAGCCTGGTTCAAACCCTTGAATTGGTCGAGGCTGACGGAATAGCCGTCCGGCATGATGAGCCGATGGAAGGCTACGGCCAGACGCGTCTGGCCAAATGCGTCCACCTTTTTTGTTTCGCCGAGGACCTTTGATCCCGCCGGAATGAGAAGGTGTTGACGATCGTGCGAGTAGATGTCATTCGTCAAAAGGCATTCGATGGGGCCTGAAAATTGCCCGTCGAGCCGATTGATGAGAACGGATTCGAGAACAGTTCCCTCGAAAAGGATGTAGGTCTTCCCTGCCGCCGCGGGGGACGTATTCATCTGCGCGGCGGCAGGGTTGTTTACCTCCTTTGGTTGATGGCTGGCTTCGGCTGCGTTCACCGAAGGGTTGTGGGTTTGAGTTGTTGGTAGAACGTTAGGTTGAGTGGCCGAGATCGCTTGCGAGACATTGCCGAGTTGTGCGTCCTTGAGCATTTGCGAGAGCAATGCGGCCTCCGTGGCGGTACTTGGAGAACTCACCGCAGGTGGCTCCGGTGCCGGAGAGGACGGCTCGGTCGTTCCCAGCTGTGTGGCAGGAGGGGTTTTGCGATAGCTCAGGGCGATATTGGAAGCAAATAACGACAGGTAGTCGCGTTTCCTACGTTCGGCTTTGATGGGATCTTCAGGTCGTTCGCCGCCCGCACTGCTGGACGCATAGGATTGAGCTTGTTGCTGGTCAGGAGACGCTGTGCCCAAGAAGCGGTTCTGCTGCGCGAGAGCGCTTTGCGCAACGAGTTGCTCGCGCTGGAGTTCTTGGATTCGATTTTGAAGGTCAGCAATCTTCGTCTCGTTTACTTCGACTGGTAATGGCTGCTGGGCCACGGGCGCACTTGCCTTGGCAGCCGTCTGCTGCTTCTTGCCACCCGTTAGCCACATAATCAAAATCATCAGCACAGCGAGTCCGAGGATCAGCCACGACTGCATGTGCTTCGGAAGGAGACCAGGCGGTTTTGGGGCTTTATCTTGAATCGGCTCGTTCATTGTTTTTCTCCCCTTTGGTTTCGCTGTTGGTTTTCAGCCGCGGCGCTTAAAAGTCAGTTTCTTGCTTCCGATGGCAAGGTATCCGTCGTCGATGACCTTGGGAGCGATGTAAACCCCGCTTTCAACCTGGAAGTTGATGAGATTTGGCTTTCCGTCCTTGATCTCATAGAGAGCTGGCTTCTCTGGGGCGGCACACTTGATGTAAGTAAACGCGTCGTCGTGATAAATGATTGAGACGAGAAACGGCTCGCGAGCGGCATTTTTGTCCAGCTCGTAGTCGAATTGGAGCTTCTTCTGGTAATCGGCTTTGAACTTATTCACCTGCTCGGCCGCCTGGGCCTCAGTGGCATGGACCTGTCCGACTGTTTGGGCGCGAAGATCGGCGAGTTCTTTTTTGTAAGCCTCCGCCTCACTGGCTCGCACATAGCCTTGCAGTGCGGTCGCACCGATGCTTGATTCGTCCTTCGGCTCGACGAATACCTTGAGGTCAGGTTCCGCCGATGAATCCTTGCTGATCTCAGTTAGCAGAAAGGAGTAAACGCGTCCGGTGGAGGTGATTAGATGAAGGTCGCTGCGAATTCCTGCCTGCGCGGGATGTACATAACAGAGATTGTGCGCTCCGTTGATAATCCAAAACTCTTTGTCGCCGGTTGCATAGTCCAGAATTTCTTCGTTCTGCGGCAAGACAATCAGAGTTGAAAAACGAAGTTTTGCCCGCACGGGAATGATGTCTTGCTGCGAATACTTCACTGTCCTGGCGCCCCCTGGGTCTACTTGGGCGGGTGTCGGCTCCAGCCAAATGAAACAGAGGGTAACCAGAGCAAGACTGAATCTAAGAACGAACCTGGGCTTCGAAAGACTTTGCATACTTTTTCTCCTGAATTGAATTTGTGCGTTGCCGAGATTTTGGGAACAACCGGAAACTGACAGTCGAGAATGGCTCAAGCCAGAAAGGCCCCCAGACCATTGTCAAAACAGAGAAGGCCAGACCGAACGAGACGAGACCAAAATAGAGGTCTGGAACCCGTGACGTGAGAAATCTGAAAATCAGGAACAAAGCCACCGCGGCAGGCACGACAAAAATCAAAAACACGAAAGAAACGATAAGCGTTTTCATCGCGGCATCTCCGCCAGGACTTCAAGCCCCTTCTCGAACCCGTGAGCCGCGAATGCTTCCTTTCGCTGGAGGTTGTCGAATGGGTCGTTTGTGTAAAGCCAGTAGCTTTTGGGGTCTACCGTGAGGTTGGCAACTTTCGCCAGCTCGGGAGTTTTGATGAGAAATTGTTGCTTTGGAATCAGAGTTGAGATGAGTTCCACTTCGTTTTCGTTGAGATGGAACTGACGGCGATACAGGTCCCGGTCCATGTCGGGGTTAGCAAGAAAGAGCTTCGTTGGGCAGCTTTCGATAATTACGTCGAGGACATCCGAGCGGCGCAGCTCGTCGAGCGACTGAGTTGACAGAATCATGGCGGCATTAGCTTTCCGCCACGTCTTAAGCGCTTCGACGACGTATCTCTGAATGCTCGGGTTCTTGAGGAAGACCCACGCCTCATCGATGAAAAAAGCCTTGAATGTCGTACTGATCTGCCGGTCGGCAATGACTGAGTTGGCGCGATGCAAGATATAGAAAAGCAAGGGTTCAAGGAGTTCGGGGTACTGGCTCATCCGCTGAAAGTCGAAACACTGGAATCGGGAAAACGAGATCGTGTCTTCAGGATTGTCGAATAGAAACCCGAACTGGCCTCCCTGCGTCCACTTGGCGAGGCGGTCGGAGAGGCGGTGCCCAAGGGTGTTGGTGAGGACGCCTAGAGTTCGCAGGGCTGGGTCAACGGAGTAAAGATTTTCAATCTGTTGGTAGAGGTCTCGTTCCTCGGCGGGGTCCAGTTCGATCGGCGCTGCCCCTTGAAGTAGGACTTTGACGAACAAAGCCAGGAAATCCAGGTTCTCCTTCGTGGGCGGGAGGGAGAACGGATTGATTCTCACGTCCGGCGAATTGATCCCGACCCTCACATAAGAGCCTCCGAAGAGCTGCGTAAGACTCTCAAAACTCCCGCCCAAGTCAAAGATAAAGGTCCACGGGTCATATTTTTGGAGGTTGGTGATCAGGAAGTTCAGGAGGAATGATTTGCCTGCGCCAGTGCGCCCGAGAATCATGGTGTGGGCTACATCGCGGTGGTGGAGATTCAGAAAGTAGGGCGTGTGGTGGTTCGTTTCGAGAACCGCCAGATATTCCTGACGAAGATGCTTGTTCTGAGGCTCGCCACAGTGGAGAGTGAAGAGAAAGGAATAATCAGCGTAGTTGGAATTCAGAAGATAAAGCGACCGGAGGTTGAAGGCGTAATTGCCGGGAACTGTGGCGAGAAAAGCATTGAGAAGGTTGTATTTCTCTTCGTAGAGCTGGGCATCGTGAACACTGAAAACCTTATAGAACTCGGCGCACGCGCGGTCCACCTTTGTCGGGTCCAGGTCATAGATGACGACGGTGAGGGAAAACTGGCCAAAATAGTTACCCTTGAGCTCGATTTCCTTGATGCTTTCCCCGAGTTCTCGAACCTGAGACTCCTTCGAATCATCGGTTAGCACGTCATGTGCCGGCGCGTCGTTAAGGTTCACCTGGCTGATGAAAGAGTGCTTCGTATTGTGAAAGTGCCGGCGCTTGGCCTGAATCACCCTCCTGGTTTTGCCTGAATCTTCTTTCTTCCATTCCGTCACAACGTGGTAATTGGTCTGGACTTCGAGCAGGCGCTTGAGGATCAGAGGAAAGCTTTGCGCGGACGGTTCTTTGAGCGTCAAGCCCCTCACGTAATAGTCGTCGACGCGGAGGTGTCCCCTGTGGCATTCGAGATGTGATTCGCAGAGGTAGTAATCGAGAAAGGTGTCGTGTTTGAGCCGCGCAGATTCAATCTTCTCCGGGGCAAAGTTGAGGGTCTTTTTGAGAATCCGGAAGGCTTCTTGTTTATCGAGCAGACGGACAGGTAGAAAATCACTTACCTGGAGAAGAAAGCTTTCGACCTTCTGGAGCAGGGCAGCTTGTCCCTTCGTGATCTCGCGATCGAGGAGAAGGATCTGTTTTCTACCTGAGAAATGCGCTTGGAGTTCGCCGAGAGCTTTGGTGGGCCGTTTCGGAATTTCGAGGAGGGTGCTTCCGAGTGTGCGTGTGTAACGGAAACCCTCGAATAGAATGACGTAGTAAATCGAAAGCGAGAAAAGCGAATCGGATTTGCCCGCGAAATAGGCCAGGCGGTTCTTGATGGCGGTATCTACGACAGGCTTGCCATAGAGCTTGTACGGGATAGTCTCGTTGTTTCGTTTGAAGAGGTATTGGTAGATGCGGTAGCTGTCATCAAACAGCTTGAGTGCCGATTCGAGGCGCTTTGTCAGGCCGTCTAGCGTGTTCCCGTCCAGGCACTCGTAATCAACGCCGTGAACCTCAAGCACGACGCCGAGGTCACCTGTCTTAGTGAGGAAAACATGGGAATCGACAAACCCGTAAAGATTCACCTGTTCATTGAAGGAACCCGTCTCGGCGTAATTCTTGAAGATTCGCTGCAGCCTAAGCATTGGTGATCCTGCGAATGCAAATGGGGCTGAATTTTGAAGGGTCGTATTGAGTGCGCAAGTTGGGCGAGGTAAGCAGAAAACGGAGAATCTGGGGGTCTGTTTCGGTGGCCCATCGCGCCACGAAATAGAGCAACAAAAACATCAGGACCCCACCAAGCAAGCTACCCAGGAGGTTGAACGTTCCTGCACCGATGCACATGGCAAAGAAGAAGAGCTTCCTCTCCGCCCCGAGAATCGTCAGAGGCCGCGAAATCGACCGATAGACTGGGTTCACTCGCCTGCCGTTTGTCATGCCACGCTCCTGTCAGCGGATTCCGTCTACGACTCGCCTCACGGAAAGAGCCATGCAAGGAAGTTGACCGCGGCGATGGCCATGCCAACCCCGAAGAGGACACCAGCGAGGACTCGCTTGGACCCGCCTTCGCCAAAGGCGAATGTCAGGCCGGACACGACGATTGCGACCAGGGAAAGACCGCGGGCAATGGTGCTTGTGAACGCCTGTTGCAGCACATTAACTGCGTTCTCCCAAGGGGAGTTGCCCTGTGCGAAGGCAGGTGCCGCCAGCAGCAGTCCCGCTGCGGCGACAATAATTTGCCGGAAGTCCTTTCTGAATCGAAGAGCCTTGCTCCAAAGTGGTCTCATTTCTGGTCATCTCCTTCGGTCGTGTCTACGCTGTCCGCTCACCTCTGGGGAGTTCTCGCCGCGATTGTTGCCCCAGGAGACACCTCGACGCTGCGGGCAGAACCGAGTCCCTGCTTTAATCCGCTTGGCCAGTGCCAAGGCACACTTGGAGCATTAGCTCCATGCAGTGGGTTTCTACCTTCGCGTCCGGCGCGTCGTCCCTCGGCCGTCCACGACACCTGGCGGGTTACCCGGCTGAATCAAGTCCACCAAGCTCCCAGGGGAAAATCCGGCGAGAACTCCCCTCATATACCAAGGGAACATCAGAGAGAGAAAAAGTGAGAAAGTATTTTTCGCCTTTGGTGGCATCCACCAGCCAGGCTTTCTGCTTGCTTTCACGTCGAGGTTAGCGTACTTAGAGAAGACCCCAGCCACCGAGGTGAGCGATGGAAGTGCGTGCGCCCAAGGGTCAATACCGGGTAATCGGGCTGGATCCAGTGAATACCCTGACATGGCCAAGCAGCCCTCTCTGGAAAGACTTTGAAACTTTGGACGAAGCACTAGACCTGGCAGCGAGCAATGACGAGTTGTATCTCCGGATTTATATTTACAACGACCTCGGCGAGGTTTTGCATGAAGCTGGTAGCTATCGGGAGCAACTCCAAAGGATTGATGAGCTAAACGAAGAACGTCGGGGCGGAAACCAGGACGAACATCCCAAAACGTAAGACCATCGCTTGCTTCTCTGTCACCGGGGCTTTGCCCGTTACATCCTCGTACCATTGACAGCCAATGTACTAGCGTGTCAGCCTTTTCCTGTCCCCAATCCAGCCCAGCGAGCAGGGTATCCAGGGCACCCAAATGTCGAAAACGGACCCGTATGGCGATTGGGTGCTATTTCCAACTAAAGAAGGCGAGGCTGCAGGCTCCACTTCCTCAGACGAGCAACTGGTCTCTGCTGCCCGTGCAGCGTGGCCTAAAGTTCGGGCTCACGCCCAGAGGGAGTTCCAGGAGAGAGACCTCGGGCCTGACAGCACATCTTTTGCTGCTCAGATTTGGGAGAGGGTGCTTCGCTCCGTCTCCAAAACGCGGCAGCGAAATACCAACCACCGGCCACCCATTTCTGACCTCGAATCTTACCTGATCGGCGCCTTTCATCACCGATTCAACAGAACATTGGTACGCGAGCAGAAGCGGCTCAAGACGATTGAGCTGGTTTCGTCGAACTTTGACCTCGAAAAGATTGAGAGCGCTAGGGACACAACATGGGTCGAAGAGCTGGAACGGGCCATCACGGTTCGTCAGATTAATGAACGGATGGACCCATGGACCAGAAAAATCTGGCAGGCGCGACAGTATGGCTATTCGTGGAAAGAGATTTCAGCCTGGACAGGAACGAGTGAGCAGGCAGCAAAGAAAAAGTTCGAGTACGGATTGGAGAAAACTCGCCAGCGTCTCGTGCGATTGCTGAAGGCGACGCCCAAGAAATCCGGCCGAGGTGAACTGGATGTATATTGACGATGGAGCGGGCAAAGCTCCGCAAAGGGGGCCAGCCCTGAACGAAAAAGGATATTCCGAAAGAGACGAGAAGCGCATCTTGGATGCGCTCGGCGGTGGTCTACTCACAGAGTTCCCCAACCCTAACCGGACAGGCTGCCCCGGCTCTGATGTTCTCAAGCGAATCGCCTTTCGTGAGATGCCCCTGGCCGAAGCGGAAAAGTGGCTCGATCATCTCACGTCCTGCAGCCCCTGCTATCGCGACTTTTTAGAACTTCAGGCTGGCTACCGGCGTCGCCGAATGCAAACCGTTCTCGCGATCGCAGCTAGCATTTTAATTGTCGTCGGTGTTGCGGGTTGGGCTTTGTTTTTCAAACAGAAGGGGCCCCCCGTCGTCCAGACTGCTGTGTTGGACCTGAGAAATCGTTCGGTCCCCCGTGGCGGTGAACTGAATCCCGAGGAGCAACCACTAGAGATGAGTCGCGGGATAAGGCACCTCAATGTCTATCTCCCGCTTGGGAGTGCTGAGGGGCCTTACGAGATGCGCGTCACCACGACTGCGGGAAGTGCAGTCTTCACGACGAGTAGCGTCGCTTCTCTGAAAGATGGCGTTACGTCAATCCAAGCGGTCATTGACCTTTCTTCTGCGACCTCTGGGCAATACGTTTTTCAGGTCCGGAGGCCTAATTCAGAGTGGACCTCATACGCGTTGCGTTTACGGTGAGGGAGATGAAAACGCATTACGCATTCCTGTCTTCGGAAGACGCCCTTGCCCGGAAGTTCCGGGATCGAGCGAAGTCTGGAGGAGAACGGCGCGAAGAGTCGGGGTGTACTTTGGTACCACCAACCGCGTTGGCGCATGGTAAGTCAATCAGCACAGGCCGTGGCTCTCAGCCTTCGAAGTCAGTTTTTGGGGGCTTGTACCATTGTGAGAATCACGCTGTCCGGGACACCTGCATCCTTAAGCGCTTTCAATGCGGTAGGGTCCGTTTCAAAAGAGCAAGAGGTCGCTTTGATCTTGGCAATAACAATCTCCACCCCTAACCCTGCTTTGACCATTCCGACCACATCGCTGTTTGTGAGCGTGCTTTGTGTTTTGGGCTGAGGAGGCGTGGCCGCCGCTTGGTTCGCCATTTCCTCCTTGATTTTGTCAGCGCCAGAGCCAAACGCAAAAGTGACGTGCTCGTCTTTTTGAGTTTTCGGATCGGTAAAGAACAGGACAACCCGATAAGGCGGCTGAGGCCTGCGAGTGGAACCAGTCCAATACATGATTTGCCCATACCGGTTTTCGCCCGTCACTATAGGAGATTGCGATTTGAAATAGTGGCTTTCCCAGGAAGCGATCCACTCTTTTCCTTGCTCAAGCAGTTTCTCGTCGGCCTTTTTATCCTTATATTGTCGGATGGCCAACCCCAGTGTATAGCCGAGCTGTGAATAATCCGGCTGCTGGGTGACGGTGTAGGAACTATTCGAAGTCCCAGAGATAGTCCCCATCCCGCCGCCGAGATTGGTGAATGTATAGTTGCTATTATCAGTGCCGTTGATCGTGTACTGACGCTGCGGAGAAGGCGGGGGCGGCGGTGGATAGTTTCCGCCTTTCCAGTTGCGCGCTACGTTGAGTTGGATGCCGTACTTAATTTCTTCGAGAGAAACATGTCGCAGCTGCTGGCCTGTTCCATCAAGAACGAAGAACTTTAGGTCATCAGCGACAAACGGGGGTGCATCCTTACTAAAAATGGCGGGTATTAGGATGACATCATTGGGATAGCGTTCCGTTTGACCCAAGCTGACCACCACCGCAGCGCTCCCATCGAAAAGCATTTGACCTACAGCCGGAGGTAGCGTGCTTTCCTTCTGCCACTGGGCATCGTTTGCTAACAAGTGTTTGCGAATTCCAACGGTGACAGCAACTCTTTTTGTCTCGCCATTCCGGTTAACCGCGATATTTGCGACTTCGCCTTCCTTCTTTTGGACAATTATTTTCAAAGCTTCAGATGTCTCTAGGCCCTTAACCGGCGCTCCGTCCAAGGACACGATAATGTCTCCGGGCAAGATACCTGCGGTTGCAGCAGGGTATCCGGGAGTGACGGCCTCAACTTTAAAGCCAGCTTCGGTTGCTTTTCCGTTTATTCCAATCATGCCGTCGTTCCCGTGCTGGGCGACAGCGATAGAACCTCTAAGGTACTGGCCTTTCATTTCTACAGGAGTAACATAGGTATCCCCCTGTGCATGTGCGGATACGGAGAGAAACAACGCAAGTGTGGTCGCGACTGTGGATGGGCCTAGAAAATGAACTTTTTGCATGTGCTCCTCCGAATAGTCCTTTCGCTTGTAGTGTCAATAATGTTAACGCTACTGGGTGTGATCGGGCCGTACCTCATTCGGGGCGATCCCAATCGGCTAATAGCGAGGCGGCGGCGAAGCATAGCTACCTGCGCTGCATGTTAACGTTTAGGGGACTAAACCTTTGCGGATATGCCCCGGTGCTTTACTTCGCTGCGAATATGGAGAATAAGTGCGGAGAAATCCAACATGGGCGGCGAATCGAGTTTGAAGAACGCAGCGAATTGGGTGCTTGGCTTAGCGATTATGGCGGGTGTTTTTCTCCTAATCGCAGTCCTTCTGCGCGGGATCGTGTGGGCGTCGGATAAGGCGCTTCCGTGGCTTCTTCTTGCTGGTAGTCGGACATTCGATATTTGCTTCTTCGTCTTTGTGCCTTTGTGCATTCTCAGGAAAACGCGTCCGTGGGCTGGCTTTGGATTTTACTTAGCATCTTATGTGTTTGGCATAACGCTGTGGGCTTTCTCCTGCATCGTGGTTGTTGGGCATTGGGGCTATGTCGGACTCATCGTCGGATTGCTCTTGGCGGGCGTGGGCGTCTTTCCTGTCGCATTCTTGGCTGTGCTGTTGCACGCTGAATGGTACATAGTTTCGGAATTGACGATTGGTCTCGTGCTGACGTTTGGTACGCGTTACCTTGGTGTGCGCCTTTCGGAGCGAAGTGCGCCCAGGGAGGAAACGGCGTACGTTTAAGTGGAAAGGACACTATGGCAGACGGCGGGAGATTCGTCAGATGGCAGGGGATACAGATAACGCAGCTTGGCTTTGTTCTGAACCTTGTGCTGGGTTTCGCCGTAGCCGGACTGGGGCTTTGGGTATCGCTGCTCAGGGACGCCAGCTTTCAGCCGCATTGTTGCGCCAAGTGCTTATTCTTCCTTTCTTCCATTGCATTCGTGGCGTCTATCGTGAGTGGCATTTACTGCTCACTGAATAGGCTTTGGGATTTTCGTATTACGGCCGGTATCGCGCGCGGAAAGTGGAGCGGCGACGAACTGACGGAAAAGGAAACTAAAAGTCGCAAGCTCGGAGGTCGGACTTGGGTGCTTTTGTATTTGGAGATTTCCAGCTTCGTTCTAGCCATAATCTTGCTCATGGCTACGCTTGTCCTTGCCTATTGGCCTAAACTGTTTTGAGGTTCTGGTTGTGGGTAGCGATGCAGTTCGCGATCCACAGACGACCACCCTTGCGTTGTCGGGGCGGCTTGGGGAGCAAGAGCGCGATTTTCTTCCACTGCGCTTCGGTTAGCAACGGACCGGACCGCACCATCGGCCCTGCTGAGTCTGCTTGTCTACGATCTCGCGAAACAAAACCATCATCTTCTCAACAACTTGTATTAGGTTATGCAACAGCTTCTAGTTCCCACGGGCAATTTCTAACGCTGTTTGCATCTGAGGATCCTGTCCAACAATGAGATGCTCGGGCGACATTTCCACAGCAATGCTAGGCGTTACCCCCTTACCCTCGATCAGTCTTCCCTGCCACGTAAGATACGCGGCGACTGGCAATCCGACGATGTAGCCGGAACCAGCCTTAAACGTAGAGCCACTCAGCAAGCGAGCAGCCGTTTTTGTCCCAACGATAGTGGCCAGTCCATTCTCCTCAGCAAATGCGGCTAGCATCTCGCCAGCGCTGGCGGTGTGCTCGTTGACAAGAATCACCACGCGACCGTGAAACTTTTGAGGACCGAGCCCTTCAGTGACTACGAGAATCGACTTGTCAATGAAGCCATATCGCAGGGCCAGCCAAAAAAGAGTGGCCTTGTGCGAAGGTATGTGGCCAAACCTCGGCAACTTCTCTCTTGCATAGCCCTTCTCTTTTCGCGCGCGAGTAAGGCTGTATCCGACCTCCTTCTTTTCGGGGGTTAAATAGCTCATCAGACGCAATCCGCCGATGCCGCCTCCGGTGTTTCCGCGAAGGTCCACAATCAACCGCGTCGAATCCCTAAGATGAGCGATGGCGGTGTCAAACATTTTTGCAAGATCAATACCGACTGCCCCCGGAAACATGGTCACCTTGAGCCAACCGATCCCATCGGGTAGCTGCGAGCACAAAACCGCCTTGGGGACGATCACCGGATGACTTTTCGACCTTGGCGACGGGACAATCAAGTTGCCTACAATCCGTTTGCCGTCAGGTTTCTGAACTGCGTATTCGGAGTCCTCGCCGACCGGAAAAATCGGCGGTTCGGGGGGCATCAACTCTTTGTTTCGGACTTGGAGAAGAATGTCGCCCGGACGCAGGCCTGCGGCGTGTGCTGGGCCGCCTTCGTGAACGTCCTGAAACATCCAACGTTCTTCTCCGCCGAGTTTGTACCGCATGAAAGTTGCAGCGATGGCGTGGCGACCCGGGATCTTCGCACTCTTTGAGTGGCGAAAGCCGGTGTGGCTGGTCTTCAATTCGGCCAGGAGGTCCTGTATCTGCTTCTCGAATTCTTCATCGCTGGTGGTTCTCAAGATTTGGTCTTTCCTGGTTTTGGACAATTCCTCCCAATTCGCCCCGTTCATGCCGGGATCGAAATGTTTCCGCGTCACAAGCTGGCAAACACGGGAATACACCTTCTCTTTCGCTTGATTGTCGAGACTCATCGGTCCCCCAGTGATATGGTAGCTCCCCCATCTCCGACCAGAACAAATGCTCCCCAATAGTAGGGTGGAACTTGTTTACCGTATTTGACGAGCAAGTCAAGTTTGGCTTGGCGCAGCGCCTCAGCCTTCACCTGCCCTTCGGCAAGGTGAGTGTAGAAGCGTTCCATAAGAGCGCCTGTGTATGTGTCGTCCGCACTCCACAAGCTGGCGACGACAGCCTTTGCCCCGGTCACAAGGAAGGCCTCAACGAGATTAGTCACGCCTTCCTCCCCTTCCAACTTTCCAACTCCTGTATTACAAGCGGAGAGTGTCACTAAATCTGCGTCAAACCGTAGGCGTATGATCTCCCGGACCTGCAATAGACCGTCGTCGTGAGAAGCCGGGTCCACACCCAGGACCAAGCCTGAGCGTTCTGGAAACTGTGTGTCGGCAAATCCGTGCGCGGCGATGTGAACGATTTTGAAATCTTTCAAAGGTTGGGTTTTGAAAGCAGTTTCCGTTGCAGCGGGGCCGAGAAGCAACACTGAGTTTTTGCTCACAATCTTGCTGACAGTAAGGACCTCTTCGCGCGTCTGGGGTAAGTCATAAAGAGTGGTGCCGAACGCATCCGACAATCCGCGCTCAAGCCGTTGTTGAACTCCGCCCGGTTTCTGAACCTTTGCGGAAACGTGACCTTGATTCTGATACGGAACATCACCCACCCCCAAGAATGCGAGTTGCGCAACCAAGGTCGGCTTTGTGTTCCTCAAGACCTCTAAGACCGTCGCTGCCGGGGCATAGCTAATTGTGTGCGTTTCCAGTAGTAGCTTGCCCGTTGATTCTTGGAGGGCCTCGAACGGTAGCAAATGCAGTATCCCATCTGGTACCACTATAAACCCTTGTTTGACTGCCTCCGTTGGCAACGGACTGATAAGCAAGTTGTAGATTTGCTTTGCGAGCATGGAGTCGTCCTTCTTCGCTCGCATCGTGTCGAGGTATCGTCGTGTTAATTCCTCAATTTGCTGGCGGCCGGAAGGCAAGATCTGTACACCGGCTCGGTGGTTGGAAATCCACAAGCAATAGGACTGCGGCTCATTCAGTACGTATTCGAGAATGCTCTCTTGAGGTCGCAGGGTAGCTTGAATTGCTTCTAAGGCTGCTGGCTTTTCATACCATCTGGCCTTTGAATCCGTTTCATCGGTCCGGCTCCATCCTAACCGGCGTTCGTACTCAACCAACTGATCGAGCAGTCCGGCTCGTTCTTTCGCGCTTTCCGAGCGCATAATTCGAAGTTGCAATTCAGAGATTGTGTCTTCGAGAGCCTGCACGTCCTGGGATTCGCTATTGCTAAACGACCCCTTGTTTTCGAGCAGGGCCGCCGCTGTTCGCCCCCGAACTCGCTCCAATACGCTGAACGCACGCTCGACATTTCCCACGCGCGCCTCCAACTCGAAATGGTGGAGGTACGTGTCACTCATCGCTCCAGCCAACGCGCTGTTCCAATACGCTTCGTGGAGGTTCACCAGCATTCCGTTGATCACATCCTCGGCGTTTTCATAGAGAGCCTCGGCGTCAGCCGTCGCTCCTCTTTGAGCTTTAAGCTCTGCCAGCACCGTGAGATCCCTGGGCAGATAATACCGGTCACCGACTCGTCTGCTGGCATCGACTCCCACTGAGGCACGCTCCTCAGCAGCTTTAAGGTCGCCAGCATCTCGGTAAAGCCCGGCGAGGTCGATCATTGATTGACCTTCCGTGCGATAGAAGGCGTACTTCTGCGCGAGCTCGCCCGATTGCTCAAGGTACTTTATGGCGGCTTGGCGGTCTCGCGTTCGAATCTCTAGCTCTCCCAGCAATTGAAGAATCATGGTTTGGTGCCCGAGCTTTTGATTTTCTTTGGCCACACTCAAGGCTCGTTCTAGCTTGTCCCTCGCTTCTGACACCTTTCCCTGATTAACCAACGCCGCAGATTCTCCTTCATACGCCATAAAAGGAAACCCGGCGTCGGGAGTCGCACTGCTCGTTTTGATTGCCCGTTCGAAAAACGCAAGCGCCTCTCCATACCGTTTCGCTTCATTGAAACCATTGCCCAGCATCTCAAGCATTCGAACCTGACCGCCCTCATCGCCACTAGCCATCGCAGAGAGAAGGGCGTCCCCAACCATCGTTGCCGCGTGACGGCTGTCACCTTCGAGAAAGGCGATGATCCCCAGTTCACCCTTTGCCCGTGCTTCCCATGGGGCCTCTCCAAGCTGATGGGCAATAGTTTGTGCCTCGGTCCACGCATGTTTTGCTGAAATCGGGTTGATCTCCAAATCTGTGTATCCCTTTGCAGCTAGACACCAAAGGCGGAGTGATGGATCATTCTTCACAACCGGCAACTCTAGCTGCTGTCCAAGCATCTGGGATACATCAACCCAGGACATGGTTTCCGACTGCGCTCGAATTCTGCCGACGCGAGCGTATGTTTCATTGCGTGTGTCGCCCCTCTCTCTGAAGAGTTCCTCCGCGCGAGCATAGAGAGGTCCTGCTTTGGGCCAATTGAAAAGCCACGCGAGACGGTTCGCTTCGGCCAGAAGTTTTTCAGGATTCGTGGATGATTCAGGGTCATGCAATAGGTCGGAGACTTGCGACTTTGGCTCAATCTTTCTCGATGCGTAAAGCCAGAGGTACTTTCGTGAAAGTATAGCCACAGACGCGAAGAGGGCCAGCAGTAAAAAGAGTACAATTCTCCGGCGCGTGGACATACGCATGTGGACGTGTGAGTCCCGTCTTCTTCTCTGCGGAGATTCGTACTAAACGTCCGTGCCCGGAGATGGCTGGTGGTTGCCTCTGTAGGCACGTACTGGCTGAGATGACGATTCTAGAATAGATTCAGGGCGAGAAAAAGTGAAAAAAGAAGCTTTGCCTCATTCAGCGGAAGCACGACAGTTCAGCTGAGCGAATTGCCAACTCAGACTTCCTAGAAGGGGACTTGCGGCTCGTTTTACAGCACCCCCGTCAATTGTCGCGTCGTGAGGCAAAACTACGTACCGCGGGCAGGGCCTTTTTATTCAAGTCCCGGCAAAGGCTTGGTGGACGCAAAAAACTCGGTTCCCTTATGGTCTTGCTTGAGATACAAAATAGGATGTACTCCGTAACTGTTGTCTCGCCCGGATACCATAAAATCAGGGACTACGAAGTACTGGATTCCCCTGTCGCCTCTCGTGTCCCCTTCCCAACCTAATTTCTTGAACTCAGCAAGGGCAGCCTTCACGAATTCGGTCGAAAACAAAGGCTCTGGGTCAAGGACTTCTGTCGGTTCCTGCTTCTCTAGTTGCTGCTTCTCTAATGGATGGAGGTCGAGAAAGTCATCGGTGTGTTCGTAGCGGTATGCGTAGATTTGCGTCGGCGCCATAGAATTTTTCTTTTTCCTCGATTGCCATGATTCTAACACGCGCTACCTGTTAGCGGGCAGTCGCAGCCTCGGTCAAATGAATCCTTTGTCTGTAATGGCCCGATCCCCTTTCGCGGAATCAGGCCTTTTCTTTTTCAGGACGTTTTGCACAACCATCTACTTACTACTTGACGCAAAAGGGCAGCTTGTGACGGAATGAATGAAGGGGACAAGGGGATGGGATCAGAGCAAATTGAGCTTATTCACAACAACTTTGAAGCTATCTATCACTCACTGCCCGACCGAGTAAAGAGACCCGAGCTCCTTTGCCACGATGTTCTTGACTTAGTGTTTGAGTTAGGACGCTTTGACGTAATCGGGCAACAGTTGTGCGCAAGGGCCACAGCCCTCGAAGTCAAAGACGCCGCCACTTACGAAGAGGCTGAGACGATATTGACTGAAGCAAGTACGATGAGACGGGAATGCGAGCAGAAATGCGACGCTCTATTTGCTGATTTCGAATTATTCGAGAAATTCTACAACTTTTGTACGGAGCTCGGTACGATACTCGACGAGAAGATAGAGGCATGGGAGCGGCGCGATAAACGCCGCAAACTCACCTCGGAGCAGGTGCTCGAAATGCACCGTGACTATGACACGGGCAAAGTCAGCATGCGCCAACTTGCCAAGCGTTTTAACGTCAGTGTTTCAACGGTATCGAATATCATCAACCGTCGCTACTGGAAAGACTGAAGATTCTACTCATCTGTTCGCTATCCGTTCGCTAATCTATGGTTGACGGCGCAGGTCCACTCCTGCGAACAATAGCTGGGCGGCCCGTAGCTCACATGGAGCCAATGGCCTCGAACGGTGTCCTTGAACCCTTCGCGGGGAGCGGGATGATGTTCCTGAGAGCACGGGAAACTTATCCCATCGCGCCGCTGGGCAGCGAGAATACGCTCTGGTATCTAGAAGCGAAAGCCGAGATCTAGTTTAACTGGTAACTACACACAGGAAAACATCGAGTGATCTGAAATGAAACAAGAACCCGAAACGTCCCGTGACCTTGCCGCGGCCTCCCCAAAATGGCCCGAGACTGAAGTCCACTACCTAATTCTGAAGACGGACGAATTCATCGTTTTTCTCGACAGCGATCTCGATGTCGATTGGCAGACCTCCGCGAAGTACGACGAAGCCGGTCCGCAAGATCCTGGCGAGCACAATGCGATTTTGAATCGTGTAGCGGCGCTGGAATGCATACCCAACGATCACCACAAAACCAGCATCCGCCAAAACTTCAAAAGGATGCTTGGCGAGGGCGTCGCAAGATCGCTGGACCATGATTATGACGGCGCCAAGAAAATCCTAGACCAGGCGCAAGCATACATCGCCGATCGCAATGTTGAGACGGCAAGATACTGGCAGTTGTCTACAGCTTGCGCGTTAGGAGTGGCCGTTGGGCTTCTCGGAATAGGGCTATGGGCATTTAGAGCCTTTCTGACACACGCTTGGAGTGAATTGCCATACTTCATCGTTATGGCTGGTGTTGCGGGGTCTCTTGGGGCGGTTCTATCTATGATTTTTCGGATGGGGCACAGTTTCCCCACCAGCGAGGCGCCGAAAACCCTTCACATTTTGGAGGCTGCTTCCAGAGTATTTGCTGGATGCCTTTCCGGGGCGCTGATCGCAGCTGCGGTTGCGGTCGGTTTGATTCTGCCGGTATTTAAGGAGACAGGACAGGCGCACATTGCGATGCTTATTGCGGGTATGGCCAGCGGAGCGAGCGAACGATGGGCACCCTCGCTTATAGGCCGACTTGAAAGCAGTTCAGATGAACGCCGCTCAAAGAAAGGACCCAAGCCATGAACCGAAAGGCAGTCATCATTTCAAATCCGGGCGAGCCGGGAGCAGAGAATTACTGCCGAGGGGTCCTAAGGGATGTAGCGAACTACCGTTCATTCCTCCTGAGCCCGATAGGCGGCTTGTGGCGCGATTTTGAGATTCTTGAGATGAGCCGCCCCTCAGCGGCAGAGGTCCGCGAGAAGGCGAAGAGCCTGTCAAGCTCCGATTACGCTCTAGTCGTCTTCGCCGGTCACGGTTGGCACTCCACGAGCCTCGATTCTACGGTGATCGAATTACGCGATGGGCAAGAGATTGACTCCGTCGTGTTGCGGTCTGGCGCTTCCAAACAGACTCTGATTCTCGACTGCTGCCGGCAAAAATCTCCGAGTATACCCGCGATGCTTACCGACTCCATGCGATTCGCCAAACGTGGACCCGCTGTCAATCCTGAGGACTGTCGGAGGTACTACGACAAATGTATTGGGGATTGCCCGAGTGGATTGGTGGTGATGCATGCATGCAGCATCGGCGAGGTGGCAGGTGACGACGAACAAAAGGGTGGCTACTATTCGCACAGTCTACTTGGAGAGAGTGGCGCCTGGGCAGAAAGTTTGACAATCGACACTTCGAGGGAATACAAGAGCCGTTCGGTGGCTGAAGCCCACAATGCGGCAGTGCCACGCGTCCAGCAAATAAGCGGACATCGACAGACCCCGAGTATCGAAAAACCGCGAACGGCTCCCTACTACCCCTTCTGCATCGTGGCCTAGCAGCATCGAGAATAAGCTTGTCAGTAATCCCTCCACGGGCTGCATCGGCGCTGACAAGTTATCTTGGCCATGCATAGATTCGATGTAGGGGTGTGGCCGAGGGCATCGTCAGCCACCAGGAAGCTATCCGGAAACGGGGTTCAGGGACGTTTGGGCGACAACAGACCTCTGTCCCTGAGCCGCTAACGTGTCACTCGAGGAGTAAGCTATCATGAGAGAAGGCCCCGTTTCCGGGGCCTTCTCTCTTAACGCGCATCAGAACGGGACCTCCTCCGGCTGAGCTTCAACCGGCGCGCTTTCGCGCACTTGCTCTTTCTTGGCGCGGTTGAGCTTGCGGATGGAATCCGCCTTCACCTGCCAAGTCTTGAACGGCACGGTGATCTTGCTCTTGCCTTTGCCGAGTTCCTTCTCGAAGGTGCTGCTGACGAGCGTGCCCTCGACGTAAATGTGGTCGCCTTTCCGCAGCTTCGTCGCCGCGTACTCGCCGAGGCCGTTCCAAGCGACGACGCGATGCCACTCCGTCTTGGAGTGCCATTCTTCGTCGGCACCCTTCCAGGACCGCTGAGTCGCCAGCGAAAGAACCGCGTATTTGCGGTCTGACCCCTTGACGGACTTGTGCTCCGGGTTTTTGCCGAGATAACCGATTAAGTGGACTACATTAATGTGCATATTGTGCTCCGTTTCTGCCCTTGTAATTGGGGCACCCCGAAGCGAGTGGATACTGCTCCCAAAGCGAGCGGCTGCTTTTTGGGAGGGACACAAGAAATCTTCGGCGTTGTTTCAGAAGATTTGTTGGGAGGAGCCGGAAAAGCAGAAGACGCGAAGCTGCCGGGCGCAGGAATTATCCCGAAGCCATGCCCAATGGAGAGGGTGGGAACGGAGAATATGAACAACAACAAGTCTGAACGACCACTGCAAGAACCCGATGCACGACGAGACGGGTGTGAAAGAGCTGTAATTCAAGGTCCCGGGGACAAGACGCGCACGCAAAAGCGGAGGGCCACCCTTCACGCGAGGGAGAAGTCAGGACGGTATCTGGAAAGGATGAAAATATGTTTGAATATGCTTGTGGCTCATGCGACTGAAGAAGGAGAGCGGTAATGAAGAAGAGCAAGCGCACTAAATTATCAATAAAGCGGAGGCAACCTGCGCGAACTATAGGGACGAAGACTCCTTCCGGCACGATCAGCAAGAAGCTGAGTTCAGAAACAACGAAAATAATCAAGGCGCAGAGCGCTGCTCTCAGGAAGGCCGTCCGGCCATTCGTGGATTTGCTCTGGGAGTTCAGGTTCGTCCGGACGGGATGGCATGATTTAACTATTATCTTTACGCATGAAGAAAACACCGATGAAGAGATTAAAATCAGCGTAGATCGGGATTGGAATGTTCAGTGGTCGTTTTCTTCGTCCAAGTTGCAGGACTCCGGCTCTGACATCGACTCCCTTCAACGAATGCTCCTGTTCGACCATCAGAGACGCGTAATTCAACTTGGAGCAACGTCGCCCAGCTAGCAGCAAAAACCTTCCCGGTAGTGAGTGCTTCTCTCTCGATTTGCCGCCTGATCAATCGTTGAGTGATGGCAGAAGGGTTTGGAGGAGGACTATTTAGATGGCGAGAGCTTTTGTTATCAAGAGTGTAAGTTCTGACGTTTCTTCGTATGTCATCCCCGGAGTGTTCGACTCACTGCGCAACGGGAAGGCGCGAATCGGTTGGTCCTACCGCGATGATCTCGACCTCCGCGCCCTGCGGCAGAGGGTCCGCACTGAAGAATGGAGCCACCTGGGCTTAGAGGAGCAAGATGCTTGGGCGTGTCACAGGTTTCTAGATGACGTAAGCGTAGGAGACTACCTCGTATATCCCCACCAGCCGGAATATGGAAAGTTCAGCATTGCCTCAGTGGCTGGTGAATACGGATATCTCTCGGGGGAGGAGTCGATTGAGGGTGATTTCAGATCTTTTCGCCCATGCAGGCTTCTCACTTTACAACCTATCGACAGATACGACGAAATAGTTCCGCCGCGAATCCGAACGAAGATCGGACTACAAGGACGTTTCTATGAACTCTACGATGTCGAGTTATTGAAAGCTGTTCTTGAACGGATTGACCACGCCGGAAAAATCGACGCAGGAACTGCAGCTCCGAGGGTCAAGAGAGTATTCGATTCGATTTCACAGAAAGTCTCAGAGTTAATCCAAGGAGAGTTCCCAAGACATGACTTCAGTCGCATCTTTTTAAAAGAACTCTTCGAAGCAATGGGCTATTCGGTTCTTCTTCAAGAAGGGCCTACCGAACACGGAGCCGATCTTGTTGTCACCATTGGCGATGAACTGTTACCTCGTGAATTCACTGTGGGTGTTCAGGCCTTCTCTTATGAGGGCGACGTATCTCTCAGCGCCCTCCGAGCAAAACTAAACCAGTTGCGTGAAGGGTGGGTCAGTAATCATTTAGATTTCGGAGTTCTCATCACCACGGGCAGCTGTCTGGGAGGAAAGAAATTAATTGAGGAAAACAACAAAGACAATCCCCAGCAACTGGTTCGCCTTATCGACGGCGAGCAGTTGGCAAGTCTTTTCATCCAGCATTTCGACATTCGATCTGAAACTCAATGATGAGCATCGCGCAAGCAGACCAAATAGGCAGTCGACCGCTCTGCCGGGAGGCCCGCTGGGACAGGCCTCCCGCGAAAAACTTCAGTCGGTTGGCATGACGGCAGTGAGAATCTCAGCACTGGCGCGCTGCACGTGGTCCAAAGACTCTGCCAACGTGTCCCTGTCGCCGGAATATAGGTGGATGTAATCGACAGAGTTACTCGCAGTTAGGCCGATAGCCTCACATACGACAAAGGCGACTGCTTCCGCCTCCGTCTCACGTACACGCTTCGTGGTGTCGGCGCGGCGTTCTTGCATGTGTAAGAGGCTGTGACCTACCTCATGAGCTAGCGTGCAAAATTCCTCGGCGGCGGATTGACCGGGCAGGAGAATGATTTTGCCGGGCGAGCACTGCCCTTGCGCGGGATAGATGGTGTCTGAGTATTCGAGCTGAATGCCGCGCTCTGCGATGAATTGCTTTAGCTTTTCCGTGTATCCCGCCGGGTCACCCTGCGCAGAGCCAAGCTCAGAAAGCGGCTTCCCTTCAGTGTCCATTTGATCGAAGACATAAACCGCACGAAAGTGCACAGCGGCCTTGCTCTCATCTTCTTCGGAAGTGGCTTCATCCCTGTTCTCGCGAACCACAACTGGTGCAAGGATCATGATTCCCTTCGCGCCTTTCTTGACGTTTCTGCCAAGCTGCTTCCAAGTATGGAAGCCAGCTACACGAGTCGCGTCCGGCCTTTGCGACACGATGAGAATCAGGTTATGCAACGAATAGCGATGGAACCTCGCCATCGCTGCCAGATAATTTCTCAACGTCTCACTGTGGCCCCTTTCCAGAGCCTCGCTAAGCTGTTCGATAGCTTTGCTGGCGATTTGTTTTGCTTGCTCGACTTTCATGGTTGTCCTCCTGTTTCGGGGAGTTCTTGCTCCCTTCACCCAGCCAGAGGGAGCAACGACCCGAAACAGGAGACAGGAGCGAAGAGATTGCCGCGTCCAGATCCGAACGGGCTGCACGCTTGAGTGCCACAGACTGTCGTGGCGCGAGAGATGCTAGTGAGGACCGGAAGCGTGATGATTGATGCGCTGGGACGCGGCAATTTCGAAGCGGCAAAAACAGGAGAGCAAGCACAATGCGAGCTGTTGCAACCTGACCTCAGGTGCAACGCTCAGAAGTGAGCACAGCCGAGCGACTAACAGCGTCTGGGAAGGTCAAATACCATCAACCGGAAACCGTCTCAATCTTCCTGAGCTTGTCGATGTACGCCTTGTCGATGTTGAAATGTTCGGCACCACGAATATACGCCGCCAGATAGTCTGCGTTAGGTTGGTAGTGTCTCATCGGAGTGTCCTGCGGCACCGCGAAGTACGTCCAGGTGTCAAACTCGTTGCCGTCCTCGCCGACCACGGTAAGCCTTTCTCGGTGGTACGCGTTTTTGAACACTCCTTCAGACTTGTCGAGACTCGCAAGGTCTCGGTGGGTCGTGATCCGATATACTACACCCCATACAGTCTCCCGAGGAGCGCGAATAATACTGCCGACGCCGCCTTTCCGCTTGTCGCTGTATCGTGGGAAGCAAAGCTTCCAGCCCTGCGCTTTCACGACGAGCGGCTGGAGTACATTCCTGGAATCCGGACAACGCTCCCGCATTTGAGCGATGTCCATGTTGGAACCATACGCAAAGATTAGCTCAACGTCTGCCATAGGTCCTCCACTTTGGTTTTATCCGTACCATTCAGCCGGCATTGAATGAAGTGTCCAAACAGATACTTACCTGAAGGTGGTCGCACGATGCTACATGTTTAGAGGCTAGGCTAGACTGACTTTTAGAGGTTCACAGGAATATTCAGCATGAAATAATCAACTCGGTCACTGATTAGAGAGAAGGAGACACCTCTAAAGTGCATCGCAGAAAAATCAGCCGGATACTGATCGCGCCAATCCTACTGGTCTGTTCTTGCTGGGGAGGGATCCCATCCAAAGCATTGGGCCAGAGTTACGTCAGCACTGAGCAGATTCATCGTTGCACCAAGCTGGGAGAAGCCGAGTCTGACGCAATGAAAAACCAACAGTGGGAACTCTTGGTATCGTTGGGTAGACAACAGATATCCGAGTGCCGTGACCTATTCCGGGGCAACATGGAGGCTGAGGAGCTTAGCGGCATTGCGCTTGGCCTTGTCATGCTCGGAAGATTTGATGAGTCTATGCCAATTGCGCTCAGATGCATTTCTGTTAACTCGGATGCGGCATACTGCTATGAGATTTTGGGCGAGGCCCTTGAAGGTGTGGGTAAACTCACGGAGGCTAGAAAGGCCTACGAAAGAGCAATAAGCATCGGCGGGTTCGACCGGATGAATGCGAGCGCAATCAAACTTGCTCGCGTGCGATTGGCATCCATCCGCCCCGAAGCCGGACCACAACAGACTGATGGCCCCGAGAAAAGCACGCCGCCTGAGCCCGAAGGCAATAGGTTCGGCACGGGGTTCGTGGTAAGCAGCCAAGGACATATACTCACGAATAATCATGTGGTCGCAGGCTGCAGGGCTCTGACAACTCGCCAGGGGAAACCTCTCCACGTTTTGAGCAGAAACGCGAGCTCCGATCTAGCACTTCTCCAAGCAGACTTTGCACCTGGCTCCGTCGCAGTTTTCAGGGCAGGGCCTTCTCCGAAGCTTGGAGATAGTGTCGTAGCATTTGGTTTTCCTCTGCCGGGCCTCCTCTCCTCAGATGGAAACGTCTCCGCAGGCATATTGAGTGCGACTTCTGGCCTACAGAATGATGTTCGATTCGTTCAGATCAGCGCACCCGTTCAGCCGGGGAATAGCGGTGGTCCATTATTTGATACCAGCGGTCACGTAATCGGGGTGGTTGTCGCGAAACTGGATGCGATAAGAGTTGCACAGGCTACGGGCGACGTTCCTCAAAATGTGAACTTTGCGGTGCATTGGTCGGAAGTTCGAGCATTCCTGGAAGAGGCAGGTGTCCCGTACCAGAAGGAAACTTCTCAGCATGCAACGAGCACACGAAATATCGCCGCGGCAGCCACGCGCATCGCTGTTCAGATTGAATGCACTCCGTGAAGGATGCCACTTCCTGTGATACAGCCTTAATCCTAAATAGATTCAAGACGCCGTACGACTAAAGCACGCGCCGGATCATTTCCGCAGCGTGGCTTTGAGGCGAATTGGGTCAAGCAAAAGGTCCAGGCCATTGAGAATGCCGAAAATAAAGATGTTGGCATTTTTGAGGGCCAAGACTGAACATCCCTCCCCGTTGTCCACAGCTACCGCAAGTCCGCCTGCTTTTCGCACTACTCTCAGGAGTAGCTCATCATTATTGCCATTCCCGAATGCGGCCACATGGCCCGGCCCATGTTTTTCTGCGAACCCCTTCTTGTCACGGTCATGCCTTGATCCGGGCTCCAATATGCGCGGGTCCAGAGGAATGGCGGCCAGTTGTTCACGCGCACTACCGAACGAATCGGCTGTCAGAACATCGATTTCAACGAGTTCCTTCAATCTCCTCAGACGGTCCTCAACACCGGAGATGAGCCTACCTCCAAATGAGAGCGTGCCGGTGTAGTCCGTTATAATGCGGCGTACAAGAAAGTTTGGAGCAAAATTCGGAATCTCAATTTTGATGCCGGGCTTAGTCATGGACCCTCCATTAGTGTCGAGTCTACTACCCACAGGCGAGGGAAAAAGTGAACAGTGAGATGGGAGACAAAAGAGGGGCCGCGCTGGAAACACGGCCCCGCGCCTTGTGCTGTTTGTGGATTTTACATGGGCCGCTTAAGACTCTTAGCCCTTGGCCGCTGGGCCGTAGTCGGGCCTAGTTTCTTGATAGGTTTAGTCTGGTCTTCCACCTTGTCTCTCGACTGCGATAGTTCTTCGCGGACAGCCCTGACTATCTTTGCCGAATCGACCTTGTACCGCAGTGCTGTCCGCACGAGGTTCGAGCTTTTTTCAAGTGATTGCCTCGGGTTGTAGCCGGGGCAATAGAGGTCGGAAACCAGAGCGCAGACGAGAAGGAAACGGTTAAGGTCATCGGCTTTCATGGTTTGTACGGCAGTCGCAGCAATCTTCTCGTAATCCACGGTTTCAGCGGCCCACGAGGTTTTGCTCTTCTTCTCTTCCCAAATGTAGAGCTTGGAGAGACGGCGGTGGTTGTCGTGGCCCAAACGCCGGAAGTAATCGAGGGCTACCATCTCCAAGTCTGGCCGAGACAGTACGTCAGGCAGCTTCTTGCGGATGGCTTCGAGGATGCGCACTCGCGACAGCTTCTCGACTCGCTCGGCAAGTGCTTCCTTCTTGCGTTGGGCTTGCTCCTGCGGCGATGGCTGGTAGCGGGTCACGCGGTTGTGAACGTCGCAGTTCTCGGCTTGGCAGAGATAGAAGATGCTGCCAGCCCCCTTGCCGTCAATGAGAACGGCGGCTTTCGTGTTGGGGCACTCCCCTTTTGCTTTGGCCTTCCGGTACTGCCCTTCAAAGAGCACGTCTTTGGCATGACCGTTTGCCTGCCATGTGGGAGCCTGAGAAACACGCAGAGGCTTTTCGCCTTTCTCCTCAAGCGGCTTCACCTGAATTTGCACAAGTGCTTCGACTTTAGCCCTGTAGCACTCGCGGTCCGTGCAAATGGATTTCTGCCGGACTTCGGGAAAGAGAAGTGGGTTGCTGCCCGTTCGTTTCGGGCAACGAGCGCACGCTCCCGCGTTTGGCAGAAGCGTTTCGTCGTGCGGGTCAAACGGCGCGTTAGTGAGGTCCAGATGGATTTCCCGCTCAATCCATGCGCGAAGCTCCCGCACTGTGGTTGCTTCGGCCTTCTTGTCTTTGAGGATGGCGGCGGCGTTCTGGTATTGCGGGAAGCATTCCTGTAGAGCGCGGCGCTGGTCATTCGGCTGCAACCGCGCGATTTCAAACGCATGAGCAACCGTCAGCTTGTCCTCATAGAACGCTTGCTTCGCTTCGGGGATGAGTTGAATCAATCGCAGTCGTCCGCTTACGTACGCGGGCGACCTTCCAACTCGGGAAGCGATGCTTTCGACGGTGTAGGTGTCTGGTTGAAGTTCAATGAGGGCGGCGTATCCCTGCCCCTCATCGAGCGGATGCACGTCCACGCGCTGCACGTTCTCGATGACCTGTAGCTCTAATGCTTGAGCGTCGGTCAATTCGCGCACAGTCGCGGGGATGCTCTCGCGCTTTGCCAGTTTCGAGGCACGATAGCGGCGCGTTCCGGCCACAAGCTCATACGTTCCGGCTTCCCCATCGGGAAGCGGGCGCAAGAGAATCGGTTGGAGGACGCCGTGTTGTCTGATGTTGTCCGCGAGTTCGGCCAGCTTCGTTTCATCAAAGAAGCGTCGTGGATTGGTTTTGGATTCGCGGATTTTCGCTATCGGAATGTCCTGAATGGATGAAACCGGAGGCGGTACTGCTTTCGTTCCACTTGCTACCATCGTTGCGTTCATTTGCTTTAGTCTCCTTTTTTTTTAAGAAATTTGTTTGGGCCTAATACTCTTCGGGTAGCAAAAGCGTGGTCACAGAACGGTCCGATTCCGTGATAATCCACAACTTGTCGCCAGCGTGCGTGCGATAGGCGCTCAAGAGCCGGAACCCGTGCTCTAGGCTGTAGTCGTTTTCGTTGCGGTCCTCGTCGGACAAATCGCCCCACTCGCGATTTACATGGCGCGTGAGGAACTCGCCCGGCTGTTGGCCTGATTTCTTGAGCGCGGCCAAAGCGCCCGGTGTTGCGACGATCTGGCCGAGTTCGAAAGCAGGTTGTCTGCTGAGTTGTTGCATTGGAAAAACTCCTTTCGTTGGTTTGGGTTTTTGCTTCTTAGAGGCATCGCAGAGAGCGGTGCATTAAAAGCAAATGCCCTTCCTGGCGGGGCGAGGCGCCTGGCCGTCCGCGCTGTCAAGGGCGCGCAGTTTGCGTTTATCGGAGCGAAGCGGGAGACCCTTGACAGGAGAAGCGGGCGGTCCAGGCGCAGGTTTTCAGCAGGAAGGGCAAGTCAGAATCGTAGGTCCAGCAGATCAGGCTTTGTATTGAAACGGGAGGCTTAGTTCACATGCCGGAGTGGAACTGTGGGAATTTGGTCAGGTCAGTAATTCGCTTCGCAGGTGGGAATTTGATGGCATAGGAACGCGCTTGCAAAGTTTGCTGCAAAAGACCCTGCGAATTTCGCTCGTAAAAGTTATGGCCATTAAGGACAGTACAAGGACTGAAAGAGGATTGAAATTGACTGCTTCTCGTACCTTGCCGTGCACAAGAAAACAAATTCCCCTTGTGAGGCCGCAACCGAGACAGGGCCGCCGGAGAAAAAGCTGTGACAAGCAGAGGGTTGGTCCGTGTTCACAATATGGGTAGTAGAACCATGCGCTGAGGGCAACGCAGGGGAATACCCAAAGCTCAAAATGGTCGGCTACAACATTCCACAGTCTGGAAGGAAGAGCTCTCGTTGTTAGGCGGGACACCGAATCACGCCCTAACCTGCCTGCGAATCTCCCTACCCAAGTCATCTTTCATGCGTCCTTGCAGAAGTAAGGCTATATCAACAACCCACCATACGAAGTAGCCGCCGAACGTCACCAGTTTTAGAAGTCCCAAGCCGATGCGGCCTGAGTAGAAGCGATCCGCACCAAGCCACCCCAAAAAAATCGATAAAAGTAAAGCCGTTTGCCAGTTCAGGGTACTCGCGCTGCGCTGGTTCTGAAGTGCATTCAGCCATTTGTCGTCAGAGTGCACCCAGGCCTCCAACTATCAAGAGGGGACAACGGACGAACTCCTAGGAAGAGCTGCAAAGAAACTGTCCACCATTTTTTGCGCATCGCCTGGATACGTGACCACTACTTCGGACCCTGCTTCGTTCGGCGTCGTAGTAACGACGAGGTTTCGCAGATTCCTCATCTTTCTAATTACCAGAAGGTAGTAAATAATGCCGGGTACTACGAAACAAACGGTAAGCAAAATCGCCAGAAGTAGATGAATCCACGGGACTTTGATCACTCCGACGAAAGTCGCTATCCGATTGGTTTGCGATTGTGCACGCCACTTCTCATTCGTAAAGAACTGCACTGCGCGAACCATGACCTCATCGGGTGCGAGTGTCGTCTGCGTCCTTGCAACTAAATCCGCCATCGTCTCTCCTTTTCTTTAAACGAATTACTGAGAATAGGTTGATACCTCTCCTGTTCCTTTCAAGCGCAAATCCCTCGCTTCAACAAAGGTCCGTTTTCTCTACTGAACGTCTGCGACCTTTCCATCTTGGAAGATGACTTTCATATCCTTGTAAATGTATGTGACCTTCTGGCCGAGATTCACGATCTTGTCGGGCTTACCGAGGATAGCTTCGACTTGTTCGGGAGTTTGACCCAGGGAGATGGTTTTCGTGTTTTGAGCCGAAGCTTCGGCTTCAGTTGCCACCACTGGCGTAATCGCCGCCTTGATTTTCTCGGCGTTGAGTGTTGGAAGGGATTCCTTGTCGAACTTGAAAGACAACGCAGCCTTGTATCGAGTCTGCTTAGTCGAACCCTTGTATACGACATCGAACATATCGCAGGACATCAACTCCAACATGACGTAGTCATCACCGATCTTGATCTCCGTGACGTATACTTTTTCTCCCGGTTTGAAAACTCGCGTGTTCTTTTTCTCGAAGAATGCCGCTGTAGCTCCACCCTGTTCCCCGATTTTTCCATCGTTAACATAAGTGACTGAATAGCGCATGTCGGAAGAGGGGTCGGCGGCGATGCCCGGCTTTTCGATCACTAGGACTACACCTTGCTGCGTGATGCGGTCTGGCGAAAGCGACGCGCGATGAGTAAGCGGATAGATCGCTACGAGCGATTCTTTGAGTGTGTTTTTCCAATCGGAGGCGTTCGCTGGTTGCAAACCGAGGGCAAAAAGAACGAATACTGCGATGAAAAACAGCCCCAATTGCCTAGATGCGATTGCTGACGACTTTCTGTATTTCATGTCGACCTCCAAGTTTCAAGCGTCGTTTGCGAGCCTTTACGGTCCGGTCACTTTGCGGATGACGAGAGTAGGCTGCGGTTCGAGTTCTTGTGCCCATTCTGGGGATGGTATGGATGCTCGTTAAGTGACAGGACACGATAAAAGCAGAAATCAGCTTCCAGTCCCCCCAAAATCGCCCCCAGACTTATCAGCTATCACCAGTAATACAATGCTGTCCAAGGGGAAAACATATCGCTACCTTTCCAGTTCGCAAGCCGACCCTGCAAGAAAAGTCCCAACTCGAAGCTTTTCTCAACAAGGCAGGGCCAGCTGCGCAACGCGTCTGACTTTACAGCTTCACCTCCGTTTCGGCAGCAACCACAGCGTTGACAAGTTTTCCACTTTCGATCTCTGCCTCACTGCCTGTGTGCCCAAAACTAACGCCGCCTCCCCCAACAGTGAGATGACCATCCAGCGCGACGTTGTGCCCATCGACGGCCTGCACGGAGTCAACCGCAACCTCCAGCTTGCCGTTGTGCGTGGCGAAACTCTTCTTATCAGCGGTAATAATGCGACCGCTCGCAGAGGCCCCTTTAGCAATAACGATGTGGCCGCTGGCCGATACGTCTTCTGCAACAACGAGCTTAAAGGTATCGCCTGCCTTCGCGGTCTTGGATGAGAGGGTCGCGACGACAGTGAGTCGGACCGGAGTCTTCAGTTCAAGTTTCACTGTCCCGGATGGATTCCCAACACTTCCGGTCGCCTTATTGGCCATCGCGGTCAGTATCTTCTCGGATACACCTGCCTGCTTGAGCTTCACTACCTCATCCGGGGTCAAAGAATACTTGCCCGGTTGGTTTTGCACCATGCTGACAACAAGGTTTTCACTTATGCCGGACTTAACAAGTTTTTGAATCGAGTCATTCGTTAACACCTCTTGCGCGATTGCCAATGTTGCTGAAGCCAAAAGTAGAACGCTAATTAGTACTTTCATTAGCCCCCCTCAGAGTTTCCCGCCCATGTCGGAAAATGTTACCTGCTTGGCCCATTTCAACTCGAACCGCCCGATTCTAGAGTACCCGCTGAAACATCTAGTGATAGAACAAGAGCCACAGACATGCCGGAACGCTTTTTCATGGGCCGGTGACTCGGCGAACAACATTGTTGTTAGCGTCCGCGAAGTACAAATTTCCTTGACTGTCGACCAAGAGACCGGTCGGAAAATTCAGTTGTGCGCTGACGGCTGGGCCTCCATCACCTGAGTAACCAGCTGATCCATTTCCCGCTGCGGTTCCTATTTCTCCAGGTTCAAGTGTGACCCCGAGCAGGCTGACTGCGTTCGTAGTCATGTTTACGACGCGAATCCGCTCGTTACTTATGTCTCCGATGTAAAGGTTCCCAACCGCGTCCAGTGTCACGCTTATTGGGCCATTCAACTCGGCACTCGCTGCTGGGCCACCGTCACCCGAGAATCCGGCGATACCAGTTCCGGCAACTGTCGTGATCGTATTTGTGGATGCGTCAACCCTTCGCACTCGGTTGTTCTGATAGTCAGCAATATACATATTTCCATTGGAATCGAGGGCGGGACGCGAGGGAAAATTCAGCTCAGCGTTGGTCGCGAGTCCACCATCGCCTCCATATCCTGCCGTTCCATTTCCTGCCACAGTCGTGATAACACCTGTGGATACGTCCAATTTGCGAATTCGATTGTTCCGGGCATCCCCGATGTACACGTCCTGTGCAGCGTCCAGGGCCACACCATCAGGAAAGTTCAGTTCTGCATTCGTGCCCGGTCCCCCGTCACCCGAAAAACCTGCCGTGCCGTTGCCGGCAACAGTAGTAATTACGCCTGTCCCTACATCCACCTTCCGTATACGATTGTTGTTGGCATCCGTGATGTAGAGATTTGTCGTGCGGTCGAATACTACGTGCGTCGGCCCGTTTAACTGGGCGTCTGTAGCTGGGCCGTTGTCACCGGAATAGCCAGCTGCGCCGGTACCCGCTATCGTCGTGATGAAACCTGTCGCTGCATCCACCCGACGAATGACGCTATTGCTGTAGTCGGCAATAAACATATTTCCCCCGCCATCAAACGCGACGCCCGTGGGGACGAATAGTTCAGCGCTGGTCGCTGGCCCGCCATCTCCTTGATGCCCCGCCGTGCCGTTACCTGCGACTGTCACGATGGTTCCCGGCAGATTCACGACTAACTGAACGACTGCGGAAGCGCTTGCCGTAGCATCGGAGGCGCTTGTAGCTGTCACAGATACCAGGTTGAATGGAGGCATTGATGACGGGGCAGTGTACACGCCGTTGTTGTCCACAACACCGAATGGGCCGGATCCCCCTGTTACGCCGTTCACTGACCACGCCACAGTCGTGTTGGTGGCGCCGGTTACTGAAGCTGTGAAGTCGACGGTGCTTCCCAATAAGGCGATCGGCCTTGTCGGGGAAACAGTCACCGCCGTTCCGGACGATCCAGATCCACTGCCGATGCTCGCAGCTGTGACCGCATCACATACTAATCCGAGCTCACCGCCAAGACTTGGAGGACCTGGCTGGATTCCGATCACGTCCACGGCAGCCACATCTGTGGGGTTTTTCAAGAGATATTCAGCCAATATATTGGTAAGGGCCGCCAAGCACGCGTCGCTGAGAAGGCCGCTATACTCCAACCCTCCTGCGCAAATCACCGCGCCCACGCCGGTTTCAGCAAACGCGCACGACACGACCGTCGCAGCTATTCCAACGCAAGCCGCTCCTCCTACGATGTCCGTCACGGTTGTACCGGCATTGCAGACAGTGTTCGCGATATTGAGAATTCCTTGCTTGATTCCTTGACCGTTGAAGAGGGATTGGCAGTCTGCAGAAAGAGTCGTTGTGAGATCGACATTGCTATAGCAGAGACTGGGTTGTGACACGAATGGATTGTTCGAGCCTGGAGGGCCACTAATGCCCATGAGAAAAGGCGAGTTCAGAACTATACCGGTACTAGATGAGTTCTGTGCGTAGCGAACGTCCTTGGCAGCGGTTGTGCTCGAAGGACTAAAAATGGAAGGAACAAACGCAATATTAATTGATGCAGTCTGACTCCCCGTTGTCGCGCTTACGGCGACGGCCTGTCCGGAGTAGGACGCTGGGGGGGACACCGAGGCCCGAAAAGTGCCTGCAGCGTCTGTAATTCCTTGACTCTGACTTAGTGTCCCACTGCTCGTGCTCAAAGACACGGTGAGTCCAGGAACGCGCGCTCCTTGAGAATCGACCGCAGCAGCCGAAAGAAGCCATGCCCCATTGCCTTGGCCGCCAGTGGCCGGCGTCGCTGTAATGACGAACGATCCGACCACAATCACACTTAGTGTTTGCGGACTTGACCCTCCACCTCCGGGCGACGGGGAGGTGACAGTGATTTGACTTGTTGCTTTGCCCGTCAAACTGCTCGACGGAATGGTGGCGGTTAACTGAATTGAGGACACAAATGTTGTTGTCAGTGGCGTCCCGTTCAGATTCACGGTGGACGTCGTTACGAAATTTGTGCCGCCGACTGTAAGCGTGGTGTCGGGAGAGCCAGCGGCCAATAAGGACGGCGAGATAGAGTTCAGCCCAGGTTGGGGATTATCGACGGTGAAGTTTACGGCGTTGGACTGTCCGCCACCAGGTGCTGGATTGCTCACGACAACGGGGTAGGTTCCAGCTGTGGCTTGGTCGGCGGGCGTGAGTTGAATAGTCAGTTGACCGGAGTTGACAAAACTTGGGGTGTGCGGCGTGCCTGCGAAGTTTATTGTAGAGGACGCAAGGAAATTGGACCCATTTATAGTCATTGTCTGGGAACTAGAACCAGCGGAAGCTGTCGATGGAGAAATGCTTGTGATTGTGGGCAGCGGGTTCGGTGGCGGCTGGGAATTGCCACCACCCCCTCCACAAGCAGCAATCACCGCAACGATTGCAGAAAGGAGCACAGCAAATAAGAACTTCGTGGTGGTTGCCTGGTCAGAGCGCCTTGTGTTTGCACCTAACGCGATGCGGGGAACCCTTTGGCTGGGTAGCATGACGGGCCTCAAATGAGTCTTGCGGGGGACAACTAGGAGCGATTAAGCGAGAGCATAGGCTCGCCGTCAATTATCTGTCAAGACAATAAACCTCAGGTTTGGCTTCGGCCGACTGTGGTGAACTGGCATCTTGTGATCTGGCAAGGTTCTCGCTTGCGGACAATTGGAATTGAGTTTAGAGTCGGTTCAATTGGTAGAGAATATCGGCAAGGGGTAACACAAACATGATTATCGGAGATCGTTTGCGTGAGATGCGTGAGGCGAAGAAGCTTTCGCAGGGGGATATTGAAAAACGGACTGGCTTGCTTAGATGCTACATTTCTCGCGTCGAAAATGGGCATACGGTCCCCGCTGTCGAGACTCTCGAGAAGTTAGCTCGGGCACTGGAAGTCCCGCTTTACCAACTCTTTTATGATGGGGAGGAGCCACCCAAACTCCCGAATCTTCTCAAGCGGAAATCCTCAGACGATATTGCCTGGGGCACCGCGGGGAAAGATGCACGCTATCTCAACAAGCTTCGGCGTCTGTTGGCCAAGTCGGAAGAAGAGGATCGCAAGCTACTTCTATCCATGGCCCAGAAAATGGCTGGGACGACCTCTCGTCGGGCAGGAGTGAGCAACTAATTCCGCGGTCCGGGGTTTGATTTCGGCAAAGTAGTGGCGAATAGTAGCCGGAAAGGATTCATAGCCACACCGAAGTGGGGCTTGCAAGGGGGTGACACGATGGACATGCGCTGCCCAAAGTGCAATGGCACTGATCTCAAGAAGCTCTCCCTGGTGTACGAAGAGGGACTCTACCGGGGCGAAGGCCGTACCCGACTGAGTGCTGCTTTGGTCGGAGGTAGCGGGCCAGACCTTGTGGTTGGCCGTGCGACCACACACGCATCCCACCAATCTGCACTCTCAAAACAGTTAAGCCCTCCTGCTAAGTGGTCCTATCTGAAGGTCGGCTCTTGGTCCGTTCTGGCGTTTCTCTGCGTCGGCTGGATAGTCTTTTACGTCAACTCGGTTGCGACGAATTCTTCGACCGTGTCGTCGCTTCCGCTGAGGTTCTTTGCCTTGATTTCCGCCGCAATCTTTTCTCTCGTGCTTTTTCTGGTCTGGAAGCACAACAACTTTACGTACAAGAGGCGATTTTCTGAGTGGGACAGCTCTTTCATTTGCTTGCGCTGCGGAGCGGTCAGCCCTCACGAATTGAGCCGACCATAAGCACTCACCCGTCCACCCGCGAATGTGCCTTTGGCAGTAAACGCTGGTTCATCGTCTCTCTGCAAAACCGAATTGTGATATGATATGCGAATAAAAAGCGAAGCCCTAAGGCGTCCACAGTGTGGAGATCATGCTCTTTCAGAAATTGGCCTTTAATTGTAATGTGGCACGGGGCGGGGCGGGGCGGCTTTAGTGAAAAGGAATAACGTTCAGACGATTGGTGAAGCGCGTTATCGCAACCTGAGAGATTTGTCTGTCGTCGTAGAGCATGGAGACGCTTTCGATTTGTTCGAGACCCTAGCCCCTGGTTCTGTAGATCTGATCATCACGAGTCCCCCTTATTGGGGCCATCGAGAATATGGTTTAGGCCACAACTGGGACCACTTCAACGACATCCCATCGGTTCGAGCAATAGGCGCTCTAACAAAAGGGTATGCCTGGTATAGGCAACGAAAGGGAGTGCTTGGACTAGAGCCTTACCCGGAATGGTATATCTCGCACCTTGCTGAAATTTTGGACAAAGCCGCGGACTGTTTGAAACCCACTGGCAGCATGTGGATAAATGTAGGCGATACCTACTTTGCGAGATGGAGTAGTGTCCGAGACACGGGTCGGCAAGGACTATCCGACGCCGGGAGGTATCGTCGGAAGACGCCTCTTGGAGAGTTCCGACAAGAGAAACAACTACTGTTAATACCAGCTCGTTTTGCGATAGAGATGCAACGCCGTGGCTGGATACTTCGCAACGATCTTATCTGGTACAAACCCAACGCAACGCCGCGGCCCGAGGGTGATCGTCTGAAACTCGCCCACGAACACTTCTTCCATTTTGTGAAGAAACCAACTCAAGGGCGCCCGACCTATTATTTTGATTCGAAGCACGCTGAGGATCGAAGCAACGACGTTGTAGTATTGAACGCTGCGCCCGGTGAGGATGGCCATTCTGCAACATTTCCGCGCCAGCTTATAGTCCCTCGCGTCCTCACCTGCTGTCCCGAGAGTGGTACTGTTCTAGATCCGTTTTGCGGGACCGGCCGAGCCCTGGAGGTCGCGATCCAATTGAACAGAAGGGGCGTGGGTTTTGAACTTCAAAAGAAGTACGCTGACTCTGCTCGGACGAAACTCGAAACATGGCTAAACCGAAAAACAGCGGTAGTCAGCTAAAGGACACCAACGCGGAGTCGGGCAATCACATTAGCGAGTGGTTGGGACACCGCATCTACCCGACTGTGAGATTGGACGCGGCCACTTTCAGTGGATCGGGTTTCGGTTCCTGCCCATTCTTGACTGAAGCGCTCGGACAAAAAACTAACTGCGTGAAGAGTGAGAACTCCTTTGGTGTGTGTTCCGTCAGTTCGGTCAGCAACGGATCAATGCAGGACTGGCTTGTCTGTCCCTATCGTGTGGTCTCAAGTGACATTGTGCGACGGGCATGTCGCGTCGTTTTCGGGCCAGCTGCGGCAGAGAAACAACCTAAGCCGGTAACGCTCTTGAGGGTTGAGGCGGAGCTAAGCAAGTTTAAGCAACAGGTCCTGCAGCAGGATACCGGATACGTTTTCTTTCAGGACAAACTCGGAGGTGAGATATCTGTGATCGCAACTCCGAGATCGCCGGAGATGTCGTTTGACATCACGCTAGCCGAAATTGTCCGCAGTGCTGCTGGTTTCACAGTTGCCCGATACGGAATTCTCGAAGTGCAGACAATGGATTTCCACGGTTCCTACAGACGGGCCGTTCAGAATCTCAAAGACGCTCTCCGGCTTCACGGCGAGTCATTTGCCGAATCATTAAGAAAAAATATGCAGTGGGGCGCGGAGAGGGTCGAGGGGCCGAATATTGCGAACGTGTTTAAGCGAACGTTCTATCAGGTTCTTTTGAAATTTCAGCTTTCGGGACGTGGCGCGGCGGCGGGCACAGTGCTGGCAATTCCGCAATCAGTTTGGGATAGCTGGCAACCATTCTTGGGAGCGCCAGAGATCGAGCAAGGGCCCGATGGGTTATACCGGCTGAGGGTTACAGATCCGGTTCCCGAGTCTGCGGGCTCCACAAATGCACATATATTCGTTTTCGACCTGGACTCATCGGCCGGAACAGCAATTAGTCCGGTGCACGTGAAGATGGATATCCAGGTTACTGCAGACCAATTGTCGCATCACGCCTTCAAGGTTGTTCCGGCGGGCATGTTGGAGTCCCTTTCTAAAAGCGACTCTATTTTGGCTCGAATCAAGATGCGACTCGCGAGCTCCTGGCCAGAACTTCGTTAGCTCAGTGATTCCGCCTTGCGTTGTCGCCGAAGACACTAACACAGTTCTTCATCAGATCCCCGGCACTAAATCCGATATTCTTATCCTTGAGCGATCATTTCAAAATACGACGTCATTTCGGTTTGCAGGCGCATTATGTCGGATAACACGATTCGCAAGTTCGACCTCAACATCGAGAAGATTCTGGAAGGATGGGAGGTTCGCCACGCCATCCGCGAGGTGATTGCAAACGCCCTGGATGAACAGGCTCTGACTGACACACCGGATGTGAGGATCGCGAAGGGTCCAAAGGGAGTCTGGCACGTCCGGGATTATGGTCGTGGATTGAAGTACGAACACCTGACTCAGAATGAAAACAAAGAGAAACTCCGCAACTCCTGCAAGGTGGTTGGGAAGTTTGGGGTGGGGCTGAAGGATGCGTTAGCAACTTTGTCTCGCCGGGGAGTTGATGTAGCGATTGAATCAAAACACGGCGATGTCACATTAGAAGTGACATCCAAGCACGGATTCTCCGACGTTGCGACTTTACATGCAGTGATTTCTCCGCCCACCGATGTGGACTTCGTCGGTACGGATTTCTCTTTTCAAAAGATCGCAGACGCTGACATTGCTGAAGCGAAGAAGTTTTTCCTGAAGTTCTCTGGCGAAACAGTGCTTGATAACACAAGGTACGGGCAGATTCTACGGAGAGATCCAAAGGGGAAAGCGCGGATTTACGTGAAAGGTCTGTTGGTTGCCGAGGAAGTAGATTTCGCATTTTCTTATAACATCACGTCGCTCACAGCCGCAATGAATCGTGCCCTAAACAGAGAAAGGACAAATGTAGGCCGCACGGCTTACGCGGACCGTGTTAAAGGAATGCTTTTAGACTCAGATTCTCACGATGTTGCCCATACTCTCGCACAAGATCTGGTGTGCATGGAACAGGGTACGAGCCGGGACGAGGTGAAGTGGACTGACGTTGCCGTGCATGCCTGTCAAATCCTAAATGCCTCTGAGAAGGTTGTATTTGTAACGGCGGAGCAGAGGACCTTAGCTTCCTCCGCAGTCAATCACGCTTTGAACGACGGCTACAAGGTCGTCACAGTGCCCGAGAGCATAAAAGAACGTCTGCACGGCATTAAAGATCTACGGGGGAATCCGGTTCGCGACCTGGATGTATACAAACAGGAATTTGCAGAGAGCTTTGAATTCAAATTTGTCGACCCAAAGAAATTGTCGGTTCCCGAACGCATAATCTTTGACATGCGCGAGAAGGTCGCGAAGCTCGTCGGGTGTCTTCCGCGCGAAGTGGAGGAGATTCTAATCTCGGAAACGATGAGACCAGATTTTGCTTCCGCCTGTGACGCGGCGGGGCTGTGGGAGCCTGGGAATCGACGAATCATTATCAAACGATCTGAGCTTCGGTCTCTTGAAGCGTTTGCAGGGACCCTTCTGCATGAGATAACTCATGCGCGTACGGGATGTGACGATGTTACACGGGAATTCGAGAACGGGCTCACGGTCGCGCTTGGTAAGACATCAGCGCGTGCGATCAGACAAACTGACTGAGATTTAGCATATTTGAGGCGCAGATGAACAAGAGATCCAAGGCAAATGACATCATCCAAGTGTTAGAGAATCGTGGTTTCTACGCGGAGTGCCCGGCCTGTGAGGAAACTGTAAAGCTGAAAGATTGCGGCCTATTCTATCTGGACGAGTTCACAAAGGGTGCGAAAGAGGTCTATGACAGGTTGAAACAAGAGCAGAGTGAAAGGGCCTGTCAGCTTGCGGCCCGACGCAAAAGGATCTCTACCAGTTCCGAACTAGGAGCACAGGCTGTAAACACGGGTCTTATTCTGGAACGGCTAGCGCCTTGTATGAGTACCTTTCGTTTTGACAGAAATGATTGCCGTTCTCTGTTCGACCCTATTGACTACTTGATTTTCGAGGGCCTCAGCGAAAAAGAGGCGGTTTCAAGAATACTCTTCATGGAGGTGAAGACTGGAGGATCACCCTTAAAGCCCACCCAAAAACAAATTCGGTCCCTCGTCCGCTCAAAGAAGGTATCTATGTCTGTCTACGAGCCGGAGAATGGCAAATGATCCATGACATCGTTCGGTTCTTCGCAATTCAACGGAACATATTCGGACTTTGCCCTTGCTGCGGTGAGATCTTCAGGTTGAGTGATTGCAGAGTCTATTTGCGAACAAAGCCGCAAAAGGATTGGATGGATATCCTCGATTCAAAGGACAATCGCTTGAATCGCAAGGAAGAGACAATTGATGAAATTGAAGAAACTCTACGCGAGAAAGCACGAGAAGCGGGGCGGCGAATGGCCCGGCGTGCGGTCAGGAGAATTGACCCGATCTTTGCCCCAAGGCATCTCAACGCAGACGATGCGAAGGTCCTGTTCCATCCGGTGGACTACGTTGTTTTTCGTGGGATGAAAGAGTCAGGGAACGTAAGAGAGATTGTATTCCTCGACCGAAACGCAGAGGCAGCCAAGAGACGGCGCGTACAAAAAAGCATAGAAAAAGTCGTGGAGGCTGGCAAATATGATTGGCTTACCGTTCGAGTTCGAGATGACGGCACGATCATGGAAGAGTGATTCGGCGATATCGCCTGTGAATTCTCAAGCGAAGGAACTGTTGAGTGCCCAGATCGTTTTGAAGAGATTTTGTGGTGGATAGCAAATGGAGAAGCTGGAGCTCGTTAGACTTTTGTCGAACAGAGAACCCGAGGCCATCATTAGAACGTTGGCAATGATGGCGTTTATTCCAGCAATTGGACGGGTCTTCGAGGAAGGGAGTGTGGACAGGTTTGCCGACCTAATGAATGAGACGGTTCCCACATTCTACGGTTATGTGACCCGCGAACATTTTGACAGCATTCATGCAAAGACTTGCGATCGAATTATTTCGTCGTTTAAAACCAACCGCAATGAGAAACTCTCGTATGGGCAGGCTCAAAAAGCCTTAAACGTCTTTCTAAAGGTCTATGTCGATTGGGCGAAGCGCCCGAATAAGGAACTCGCCGATAAACTTGCTCCTTTCCTCCATGTTCCGCTCGACAGCCTCCTAATGCGGTTCATTGCGCGCGAATTTAAAGGCGAATACGAGACGAGAATCACCTCAATCCGGATGCACCTTGCCGAGCGCACGGCCGAGCGTCTTAAGGAACGTCTTCCGGGTTCGACTCCACGAGCGGTTGAACGAGCGCTGCTGGGCAATGAATTCTCGCTTGTTGGTATCAACAAGGAAATCTATCTGGCGTGGCAAGAATTCCTGCGCTCACTATGGCCTGGCAAACCACTAATGCTCGACATCATTTGGGTGCTGGAACGCGCAAGGATTGCACGTGGGCGAGCTGAGGAAGAAGACATCTGACCTGGAGAGCAGCATGAAATGGAGAGAGCGATTTCGAATAAACTGACTATCATTCTAGGGGCTGGCGCTTCGCACGATTGTGGAGACAGGAATACGGCAGCGCAAATAAACGAGGCTTATCGGCCCCCCCTCGCGAAAGGTATTTTCGCGCAGCAATTCGATGCGATTTTGAATCGGTATCCAGTCCTAACAGCACGGCTAGATGAACTCCGCACGAAGCTTTCAAAAGGTGGCAACTTCGAGGAGATATTTCGAGGCCTGCTCGAATCAGCGGAACGCCATCGGAACTTTTGGCCGTTACAACTCCCGCTATACCTTCGAGAGCTTTTCTGGACTATCAGTGAAGACTATCTGCAAGGCAGTTCGAAATTTGACACGCTCGTCCGGCGCGTCTTGGAATCACCCTTCGAAGAAGTGATGTTTGTGAATCTAAATTATGACCTTTTTCTGGAAGATGCTTTAACAAATTACGACCGCCACGAATTCAGCGCTCTGAGTTCCTATGTTCCTGTGTCTAAGAAATGGCGATATGTGAAGCCGCACGGCTCGGTTAATTGGGCCAGGATTTTGGAGAACTGCCCGTCTGACGGGACTGGGGCATTCCTTCCGAGTCGCCTTCAAGAGATGCCGACATTCTCCTCCGAGCTCAGGCTTGTCATGTGGAATAGACATTCACACGGCTTCTACATTCCGGGGGGCGGCCCGCCTGGCTATCTATACCCACAGGTTGTTGTGCCGACAGATAGGTCGAAGAGCTTCGTATGTCCCAAAGACCACATTGATCAGGCGCAAGCTTTCATTCAGAGTTGCCAGCATTTCCTGATAATTGGATTCAGCGGACGGGACGACGACGTAATTGGCCTGATGAAGGGTATTCCAAGCCACAGTCGGTTGGCGATCATAAGTAAAGGTGATGCCCGCGCGATTTCTGCAAGGGTGAGGACAGCGATAACACATTCCAAGTATAAGAAAGTACTATTATCTTCCCATGATATCGGCTTTTCGAAATTTGTAACAGACAGATCTTTCGATGCGTTTTTGGAAACGGAGTGTTTTCCGAAGGCCAGAACACGGCAGTTTTGACGGAAGACATTGTGGCCTTGAGTTCTACAAATGACTGCATCACTCAGCGATGTTCTAGGCGAGCAGAGATGGGAGAAGGCACTTTTCACGACCTACTCTCTTAGCCTGACGTTTTTCGAATCGATAGTTCTGCGGGCTCTTCGTGAAGTCGAATGTCGCGAGATATGGGTGATCGCTGATGCAGAGGGTTATCGATCCTCCTTGATGGAGCGAGGTTCTCATGGCGTGGGCTACGAGTATCACTTAGTTCCAATTGGACTTCGGAATGGGGTTTTTCATCCGAAGTGCTGCTATTTAGTTGGTCCCGAAAGCGACTTATTAGCTGTCGGCAGTGGGAACCTGACCTTCGGTGGCTTCGGGAGAAACCTGGAGGTAATTGAAGTTCTCTCTTCGCGGTCCGACCCAAGTTGTTTTTACGCCTTTGGTGAATTCCTAAACGCACTGAAGCAAAGGACAGACATTGTGTGTCCCGACCTGAGTTGGATTGATAGTTTTGCTGACCGGGCCTTTAAGGTTGGGGCCCGCGTTAATCAGGGCCCAGACTTTCCAAGACTTTTGACCTCAGTAGAAGAAGCAGTCGAGACCCAGCTCAGCACGGTAGTTTCTTCGTTGGGAGATGTTCAGCATTTGACCTTCCTTTCGCCTTTCTTCGACCCAGATGGACGAGCAGTCTTGAAGCTCGCCAAAGACACGAAGGCAGGTCAGTTGCGGATTGCACTTCCTCCGGGACGTGGTCTGTCATGTTTTCCGTTTCCAGTGGCCCGGCGATGGGCGGAAAAAGTGTCCGCTGTGGAGCTTGACGCAGAGAAGGAAAATCGGCGGCTACACGCCAAGTGGATCGAATGGAAGATCGGCCAAGGCACACTCAGCTTGACGGGCAGCGTAAACGCAACGCATCAGTCCTTGTGCAGCACCAAGAATATCGAGGTCGGCGTTCTGAGATTTGATCCATCGGGGAAAGGGTGGGCAAAGTGGCGCAAGGCTGCAATTCCATCGTCCTATGACTCACTTCAATACCGCCAAGCCGGTCTCGGCGAATCATGCCTCGTATTTGCGGAGCTGCGTGACAGTGGCGAACTGAAGGGCAGATTGTTGACGGTGTCGCCTCCAAAAGGGACATGGTTGGGAAAGATCGAGAAAGCCAGCGGAGAGTCGATTGAATTTGTAGTGACTATTGATAGCGAGGCCCGATTCTCTCATTACTTGACCAGTGCTGACGACTTTCTCTATGCCAATGCCTTGCAGATCAGGCTGAGATCTGGGGACCGGGAGGCGCGCGGCTGGATTCAAAATGCCGCAGTGCTGAACCTGCCTAAAATACATCGGCTCCCATTGTCATCCTTACTTCGTTTGATCAATCGGGATGAAACTGAAGAAGACGACATAGCTTTGCTTGAGTATTTCGCTATCCACGCATCCGAGCATTTTCGAACCTTTCGCAGTCGCGTAAGTGTAATCAATGCGTCGGAGAACGAGCGATCTGACGATCAGGGCTCTTATTCGATTGACCTTGAATATCTAAAGCCTAGCGGTGAAATTCGACCAGCGCATGCTTTTGACGAACTGCCGAGTACATCCACGGAACAGGCACTTGATCACATCTTTGCCCAGCTAAGGAGGAGATTATTGGGGCATATCTCACCTAAGCGTCAAGGAGGTCTGCTTCACGCGACGGCGGGCTCGGATGACGTGGCTGAGGAACAAGTGGCAGATGAAGATTTGCTCCCAGCGAATAACGAGAAAGAAAAACTCACCGATGCGTTGGATTCGTTCACAGACAAAATGCAAATTCTCGTCCGCACAGCGGACCTGTCCAACGAACACAAAAGAGCCATTCTTGTGCTTTGGCTTGAGGTCATGCTCCACATGCTTGTGCGGCGGCGGCGAGATCGTGCTGGAGCAGGAGCTTTCTTACGGAGTTGGTTCCATCTGACAAGCTCACTCTGCACGGTTGAAGACCAGCCCGATGGTTTGGAGCAGCACCTTGTCACGGGGGCGGCAATTCTTGCTGCATTAGATAGAGATGGGGACTCTACCAGCGCGAGAGACATCCATGAAGCTCTTGAGCATTATTGGAAAGGGACTGTTGTTGCGGAACGGGCCCACGCAGAGCTGCTTCCTCATTCTCCCTTAGGGCTGGCTGGTCTCTTCTTTGAACAAGAGCATGTCAACCTCGACGAGTTGCTAGCGAAGGTCCTTGACACTAAAACGCTTCGACAAGAGCTTAGCGAAATCCTCGAACTTCATAAGAAGGGGTCTAGTGTTCCAGAAAATTCTCAGATCTTCCAAACCGAAGCGGGTAAAGCGTTGCTCGAAGAGTTCAAACAAGAAAGTCATGCGCCCCGCTATTCGGTACTGAAGGGTGCGTCGATGATGTGCCCTCGTGAATACATAATGCCGTCAGAAATTTTCCGAAGTGATCTGGAAAACCATCGCGTCGCACGATGCTCTTCGTGCGGATTGCTTGTTCTAAGGGTGGACCCATGAGCTCCGAACTTGCAACCCACGGGCCCTGTTTTGTTCGACCGTATCGTCCTGACAAGGGGGGCGTTGACTTCTTGGGCTTACGACAGGTGAACCTTGACATGATGTCCAACTGTTTGCCGGGCATCAACAACGTGACGTGGTACATTCGACCATTTTCAGTCGTCAGTTGGATTTATTGGAAATTTCATCAACTCTCAGAGCAGACTGGTTCTGACAAGGCCACGGAGAAGGACTTGAGAGTTTGGAAGGAGAAGGTGGAGACGCTTTTTACGTGGAGCCACGATACGAAGGGAGTGACAGGTATTCCGGGACTATCTTTTGAGCCGCCCGGTTCCGGGGCCGTTCCTCTGGACTTTTCTTCTTGGAAGCGGAATGCCACTAACACGAGCTTGATGGCGGCGGTGCAGTATGGTCCAGCGGCGAAAACCATCGATGGGCTCGGCTTTCTGTTTCCGGCAGGAAGAAGCTTTTTCCAAACAGTGGGGGAAGGAACTGCGCTGGCTGAGGCGTTGGACCGCGATGTTACCCGCCGAGATCGGAACGCCTTATTGAAGAACCTGCGGCCGGCAAGAGCAACCGCAAAACAAGCTGAGGCCATGTATGATGCGTGGTCAATTCTGGAACCATCCAAGCCGGAAAGGGATGCGTTCCGAAGGGCATTCTTCAATAAATCCACAATCGGCGAATCGAGCCCGTTAGGGCGGCGCAGTACTACAATTCAGCTAATTTTGGATGTTCTGGCGCGCTCACGTGGAACGCTCGACGTTGCAGCGATTAGGAGCGAGCTACTCTTGGGCCACTTCACTGTCAAACGTTCTCGGCTCGAAACCCCGAAGCTCACAGCCGGCTGGCTTAGGTGGTTTGTCCTTCAGTTGCGACAAGCACAACGCCTCGCAATGGAGGGGTTGCTATCTTGGTTTGAAGTGCGCCTCGCAGATCATGGTGACCGCGATACCGATGCAATCGTCCGCGAAACGCTAAAGACAATTAAGGAAAGTAAGGCAGCTTCTCGCCTTGAAAAAACTCCTGGGATCGCACTTATGCGACTTCAAAGAGTGCTCCCGACGCTTCAAGACGCACTCGACAAAGCTGAGGCGGAGGTTCATCTGAACCCGTTACGTTTGATGGAGAAAATTGAGGAGATGGTGGAGAGTCATTCCGAAGAACTTGCCCCGTGTTGTCTACACACGCTGTTCTATTGTGCAGCTCTCAGTGTGCTTCTTCAGGATCAAGCGATTTCCAAATCTGAACTGCAACGGGGCCTGTCTGAGCGTGTCTCTCTCTCGTTTTGGACTGCGACGGTCTTCAACTGGCGTGACTTTGAAATGAAAGACTTTTTGCGCCTGCTGTTTGAGAACCTGATATTGAGTCAGCACTTCGCTGTGGCGGCCCGCCGCTTTGATGGGCGGACACAGCGTTTGCGCATAAGTATCGAAGAAGAGGGCCTTGAGTTCCTAGCTGACGATCCGTTTGTTCCCACGGTTACGCATGATCGGCTAGCGACAGCCTTGTCTTTGATGGCTGACTGCGGACTGATTGGTTTGGACCAGTCTGAACAGAAATACTTTTCAAATTAGTGGTTCGGAGTTTCTCATTTGGGCTAGATCGGACTACCGCGAGAGGGGGAAGAGTGGCACGTATCCTGACGTTTACATCAGGCCCTGAAGACTGGCAAGCGCTGTTGGCTGATCCGGTCAAGCACTGGCGGACCGGCTACTCGGCTAGGACTTTAGCGTATTGCTGGGAGGCGGCGGAGGGATTTCCTTCAGAAGTTGCTGAAGCGCTTGCGCGGGCAGACCAGGTTGAGTTGGGAGAGCTTAGACCGGTCCTGGCGATTCCAGAGTTCAAGGTTCCTTTGCCCGGTGGTGTCCGCCCTTCGCAGAACGATCTCTTCGTCTTGGCGCGGGGTGCGAAGGGTCCTGTTTCCATCATGGTGGAGGGCAAAGTCAGCGAGTCCTTTGGCCCAACGCTCGGCGAATGGCGTGGGAGGACTTCACGGGGGAAGGCGTCACGTCTCCGGTTTTTACTGACCACACTCGGGCTAATGAAGAATCCGGCCGATTCTATCCGTTACCAGCTTCTTCATCGCGCAGCCTCGTCGGTAATCACTGGTGAGCAGTTCCGCGCTGCTGCAGCCGTTATGATTGTTCACTCCTTCAGTGAGCAGCGTATTGGATGGTCCGATTACAAGGCGTTCGCGGCCCTTTTTGGCGTGGACGCGGTTGAAGGTGTCGTTCAGAAGATGGGGAGGGACTCGCGGATTCCCCTCTTCAGCGCGTGGGTTGTGGGCAACTCTTCGTTCCTGAGAAGTTGAGGTCATCCTGAAGCCACAACGGAGGAATACAACCATGCTCTGCAAATGGAATGGCGGTGCGTGTGAACGTGAAACAAATCACCCTTCTGGGATTTGCGACCTGCACAGAAAGATGAATTCGACCATCGTGGCCTCCTTGGCGGCTGGGGTAATCGGAACCGAGCATTACGGCTTGTACGACAACGGCGAAGTGTTTCTCTTTGACGCACAGGGGCAAAAGTACAAAGTTCAAGAATCACTTGCCGAAAAGGTCCGCGCGGCAATCAAAGCAGGTGAACTGGCAGGCAGGAAGTGATGAGGAAAAGCATGAGGCGACGCGCCACGCATTTCCGTGCTCGGCGAAGGCCACTCCCATAATGGCGAAGAGCCGGGTTGGGGCATCCCTCAAGCGTTGAATGCACTAATGCACTCGCTAGAAGATAGATAGCAGAATTGTCATTCGGAGCAAATCTGAGGGAGGGCCGACTCGTCGCGCCTTTCAGCCTCGCTATAGACGAACACCTCCTCGACGCGTTTCCCGAAGGCACGCGCGATTTTGAAGGCCAGTCGCAGGTTCGGGTGATACCTGCCCTTTTCAATGGAGTTGATCGTCTGTCGCGAGACTCCCACCTGTGCCGCTAGGTTGGCCTGAGACCATTCCTGTTCAGCTCGCAATACTCGCAAACGGGACTTGATTGTTGGTCCCACGTTTTCACTCCCGTGAAGGTTGGGCGGAAAATTGGGCGCAACTTGGGCGCAAAACTACGCCTCTGCACTATGAATTCCGGGGGTCTTGACGAGTAAGGCCAACGGATTCAACGGGACTTATGGTAGGGGCGGTGGGGATCGAACCCACGACCTTCGGCTTAAAAGGCCGCTGCTCTACCACTGAGCTACGCCCCTAAACTCGTTAATGCACAGCAACTTGCAAGGCACTCACCGCTACGCCGTCTTG
>Ga0326727_10002865_pt1 | contig 57102 bp, 46 predicted proteins | sample MB2enrmetagenome_FD_207643 | JGI IMG/M metagenome (GOLD analysis project Ga0326727, IMG submission 207643) | Lab enriched peat soil microbial communities from McLean, Ithaca, NY, United States - MB29MY | ecosystem: Environmental > Terrestrial > Soil > Wetlands > Peat | place: USA: New York... | reverse complement strand
GGGCGCACGACAGAATTCTTCGGTTAGGCTGCCAGCTTCAGACAGTCGTTGGTGGCAGCACGGCTGTTGAGGCGCTCTTTCCAGAACGAGTCGAGGCGACGGCTGGAGTGGATACAGCGCAAGGCCAGAATGTTCTCCGCTCCCGGTTTGCTCCAGAACATGCCCGATTGTTTGCAGCGTGAGCCGATGACGGTCTTGCAACCCGCTTCGATGATTCCCGAGCCGATGAAGAAACCCTGGCGGCGAAAGGTTCTGTATTTCATTCGTTGGATATTGTGGACGAAGTAGCCCAGTTGCTCTTCGACGGATTGAGCCTGGGGCTTGCCCGCACATTCTTGGCGGGTTTCTTTAATGAGGTTTTCCACGCCATTGCCAAGAAGGCGCCGGACCCAGCGGCTGCGCCGGGGCTTGTATTCGGGGTGGTCTTTGCTCCCCAGGAGCGCCTCCACGACTTGGCCGGCGTGCTCGGCGCCGTGATAGAAGTCAACGATTTGGGTGGCGTCGCGAAAGTTCACAAGGCCCATGTTCTCCAAGCCGGCGGCTCCGTCTATGAGCAGAACCGCCTTTCCCGCCTGGCCAAGGCCACGCCGGATCGCCTCCTGTCTCAACACAGTGCCAAAGTCCTCCAGGGGACCCAGCTTGGAAACATAGGTGGTGGATTGGTAGTCGCGCATCGGGCGGCCCTTTTCATCCCGCTTATGCTGCGTGAAGACGCACCCCAGATAAGCCGATCGGGTCTTGGCGGTGCCGTCGGGTTGTTTGCCCGCCCGGCCTTCCAGTTCTTCTTGGCGCATCGGCACGCCCGTGGCGTCGGCGCTCACGTACAGGATGGGCGCAGCCTGGGTGCCGGGAAGGGGCTTTTGCGCCTCCCGCTCCTGCCAGGTCTGGGCTGCGGCTCCAATCCGCTGCACCAGCCGCTGAATCTGGCGGGAGGACAGGACGATGCCGCCGGTTTCCCGCAAGTGCTCCTCGGCCTTTTGGTAGCTGGCTTCATCGGCTCCCTCCAGGCACGCCAGGCGAACCAAAGCGGGAGTGTTGCCGTCCTCCAGTCCGAGGGCCGCGTCGGTCGGATAACATCCCTCCTTTTTGCCTTCATGGTAGTAGTAATCGCGCTGGATGGGGAAAGCGCCGAACGTACAGCTGACGGTGATCGGCTTGCGGCCCTTGTGGTGTTGGCCTGGTTTGGGTTGGTAGGCGGCGTCGATCTGGTCGGCGGCCTTTTGCAGCAGATAGCCCACCAGTTGGTTGGCCGATTTGAAGACGGCCGTGCGGACCAACTTTTCCAGTTCCAGCACCGCCACGCCGGTGGGCGACTGCGCGCCAAACCGGGCCATCAACTGCTGGATTTCGGCTTCTTGCGCCAGGAAGATTGGGGGCGGGGCTTGGAGTTGCGGTTCGGCTTTTTTTTAATGCCGATGGCCAGTTCGGCACGAGTTTTCTGGACCACCTGCCGGGCGTAATCCCGGGTAAGCTGCTGATATTTGCGATAGCCCTCGATGGCTTGCTGGACGTCGGGAAGCTTGTCCTTGGGAACATAACGGCAGCAGTTCTTGTCATTTTCCCAGGAGTTGAGGTTGAAATAGGGGCCGTTTGGGCCCTTGCCGACCCTGGAGAGGGAGCCGTGCTCCATGCGTTGAATCTGGAGGATTTGATCGATCAAGGACTGAGGGGTAATAGGAGTATTCATGGCGGAAGTATATATGTACATCTATATCAGGCAAGAAAAAAAGGCGGAAAATCAACGATCTGAAGATTTTTGTCATGCGCCCGTTGAATTGTCCGCAACCATGCTCGTATCTAAGAAGAGGCGCCAACGCCATTGACGGCCAACGCGGTGTGCGCCAAAACCTCGGGTATGATTTCCAGCCGCCGGAGATTATCGCCGGCCTGTCTCAGTTTGGTTTTCATTGGAATCGTTGTGATCCAATTGACTGGATTTTTTGGACCCTCCGGGACGAAGCCGCGTTCTCTGACGACAATGCCTGAAGATCAACTCACGTCCAAAACTGGCGGTCAAGCGACCGATATTGAATCGCCTCGGAGATATGATCAGCGGCGATCTTTTCCACGCCGGCCAAGTCCGCAATAGTGCGGGCGACCTTGAGAATGCGGTCGTAGGCGCGGGCGCTCAAATTGAGGTCGGACATGGCGAACTTAAGCAGTTCTTTGGTTGCCTCATCCAGCGCACAGAAACTTTTCAATTCACGCGGCCCCATTCGGGCATTGCAGGTCACGGCATGCTTTTTGGCAAAACGGGCCTGCTGTCTTGTCCGGGCCGCGACCACCCGCCCCCGGATCGTGGCAGAATCTTCCCCGGTCCGTTCGCTGCTGATTTCGCGGAATTTCACCGGCGGCACCTCCACATGCAAATCAATACGGTCGAGCAACGGGCCAGAGATGCGGCCCAAGTAATTCTGAATCTCCCGAGGTGAGCTGCGAGACTCCCCCGGCATTTTTCCATCCGGCGATGGGTTCATGGCTGCCACCAGCATGAATTGTGCAGGGTAGGTCATAGTGCCAGCCGCTCGCGAGATGGTGACCCACCCTTCTTCCAAAGGCTGACGCATTGTTTCCAAAACGCCCCGTTTGAATTCAGGCAGTTCGTCCAGGAAAAGCACACCGTGATGCGCCAGTGAAATTTCGCCGGGGGTAGGATTGGCGTTTCCACCCAGCAAACCGGCGTCGCTGGCGGTGTGATGCGGGGTGCGAAAAGGGCGTCTCGTCACCAGCGCCTGGCCGGGCTTGAGCAGGCCGACGATGCTGTGAATCTTGGTGGTTTCCAGCGCCTCCTCCAAAGTCAACGGCGGCAAAATCGTGGTCAGCCGTTTCGCCAGCATTGATTTCCCGGTTCCCGGCGGCCCGATGAGCAGAACATTATGACCACCTGCGGCGGCAATCTCAAGGGCGCGTTTGACCGATTCCTGCCCTTTGACCTCGGCCATGTCGTTCTCTTCGTTGGAAGCCTGCTCGAAGATTTTGCTCAAATCGATTTTGGTCGCTGTGATCTTGATTTCGCCCTCGAGAAAGCCGGCGGCTTCCCGGAGATTCTGGACAGGGATCACTGTTAGTCCTTCGACCACCGCAGCCTCTGCGGCATTTTCTACGGGAACAAGAAGCCCTGCCTTGCCTTCCGCGCGGGCCCGCCAGGCGATCGGTAATACTCCCTTTACCGGGCGAATTGCACCATCAAGAGCCAATTCACCCACCATCACAAAATTCTCCAGTTGGTCGGCGATCAACTGCTCGCTCGCCCCAAGAATCCCAATGGCAATCGGCAAGTCAAAGCTTGGCCCTTCTTTCTTGACGTCAGCGGGCGCGAGGTTGATCGTTGTCCGACCCATGGGAAATTTGAAACCCGAATTGCTCAGAGCCGTGGTGACGCGGTCGCGCGACTCTTTGACGGCGGTATCCGGCAACCCCACAATGACGATAACGGTGTCACCCCAGCCGGCATTGACCTCGACTTCGACCAAATATGCCTCAATGCCGATGACGGCAGCAGAACAGACCTTGGCTAACATGGCCACACTTATGACGGAAAGGAGCAGGAACATCAACATGGTTTTTTGACAAGCTCCACGCCGCGTCGCCAACAGTCCCCGTTTCCGTCGTTTTTTAGAGGGACGGTTGCAAGCGACCTGTCATTGGCTAAAACTACGTCTCACGCCGTGAGGCCAGGGAGGGCGAATCATTTTGAGTGGGGGCGGCAAGCATCGGAGGGGATTTAGTTGCGGCAGTTGACGGCAGTTCAGTTGTTAGCCCAATGCTCACTTTAGTTTGAGCGCAGCCATGATCACCCCCCGCAAGCGCGGACTGGGCGTGCGCTTGTGATGCTCCCAATTCCAAAGTGTTTTCAGGCTAAGGCATGTTTCGTGCGCAAGTTGACTTCGGGTTTTCCGGAGTTGGAGTCGGCGCAATCGAATGCGATCGCCGATCTGCCTGGACGATTTGAGTGCCAAAAAGGGAACGCCGGGGGTTTCGTTGGCCAAGGGTCTTCCGAGCATCGGATCGTCGAAGGGATTGTATCCCAGATAGGCGATGACCTTGGCCTGTTTGGGCCAGGCGGGATACCGCCGGTCGCACTCCCACTTGCTCAACGTGACGGTCGAAACACCCAGTTTCCCTGCGGCTTCGGCCTGCATGAGGCGAAGTTCGAGACGCCTGCGGCGGAGATGCCCACCCAAACTGGTGGGATTCTTTGGGACTGGAATTCCTCTGTTGGTGGATGGTAAATATGTGGCCCGTGAAGCACGCAACACACGATCACAGGAAGGCAACATCGCGCACCTGGCCGGCGCGGACAAGATCGCCGCGGATCACATTTCCGAAGCCATTCAACACCGCTCGCTCGACCGCCAGCTATGGACGTGATAATTGAAAAGGAATTGTTATGAGAACCGCACTTCTGAGTCTTGTTCTTCTGCCCGTGCTGTGGGGTCTCCCGGCCGTCGCCCAGGCGCCCCAGCCGGCAGGTTCACCGCCCCAAGCCCAGGCGGTGGAAGGCTCCAAGCCCATGGCATCCAGCCAGCAGGTCAAATCCGGTCCATTCCGCGCGGGCGCGGCCAAAGTTGATATCACCCCCGACCTTGCGGCGAGAGGCGCCGGTAATCCGGGGAGAGGCGGCAGAGGCATGGGAGCCATCGAGGGAATCCTCGACCACATCTACGTCAGGGCCATCGTGGTTGATAACGGCGCCGCCACCGCGGCCTTGGTTGCGGTGGACACGGGCGCCATTATGGATCAGGTGTGGAGGGTTGTGTCGCAGAGAACCGAAAAAGAGTTGGGGATCCCCGCCCAAAATCTGCTTCTGACTCCGACGCACACCCACAGCGCGTCCGCGGGGACAGCGGATCAGATATTCAACGCCATCAAGGAAGCCAAGGAAAAGCTCCAGCCAGCCCGCATTGGTTACGGGACAGGCGTTTCCTACATTAACGTCCAGCGCAACATCATTGATCCCAAGACCCATAAGTGGTGGGAGGGCGCCAATTACGACGGGCCGTCGGACAAGACGGTGGCGGTGATCCAATTTGAAGCGACCAACGGCGAACCGATCGCGGTCTATTACAACTACGCCTGCCACGCGGTGGTCACAGGAAACACCGACATGCTCAGCGGCGATTGGCCGGGCGCGGCCTCCCGGTATATCGAGGACTCATTTGACGACAAGATCGTGGCGGTTTTTTCCGTTGGAGCGCAGGGCGACCAGAATCCCATCTATTTCCAGCAGACGTTCGATTTGCGCGAGATACGCATCAAAGATTACGCCGCGCGTGGACAGGACATCAGCAATGCCATGCCGCCGGGCGGACAGGGGCTGAACAAGCAGGATCCCACGGTCAAGAAGCTGCTGGACCAGCAGAAGCAGATGATCATCTCCATGGGCCAGTTCATGGGTGAGGAGGTAAAGCGGGTGATGCGCTTAATGGACACGGCTCGCATGGCGACCGGCGGCAGAATATTCGCGAGTCAAAAAATGGTCAGCTTCCCCGGCCGTAACCGGACGAACCAGGGGCGCGCAGGGATTGATGCTACTTACGTGGACGGACCGGACGTCCAGCTCCGTTTGAGTCTCCTGATGATAGACGACATTGCGCTCGGGGGCGGCAATGCGGAAATCTTCACCATGATCTCCGAGAGATTCAAGAGGGAGTCGCCCATTGGCAGATCCATTTTTGTGTCCATGGTGAATGGCAGCGCCAATTCCGGATATATTCCGGATGACGCCTCGTTTGGCCAGCAAACATTCGAAGTGCTTTCGTCGCGCTGCAAGCCCGGTTACGCGGAGAGTGCCATCGTGAACGGAATTCTGGATATGATGGCCGACGTGAAGTAAAAGTGCTGGAAGAAGCGATGTCTTCGCCAGGACGGAACAACCACAACCCCAGTAAATCATCATGAACAAGCAAACGATTCTCAAGCTCCTTGTCTGCGCCTCCTTGTGCGCGGCCACATCCTTTGGTCTGCGCGCTCAAAACGCTCCCGCCGCGCCCAATGCGGCAGCGCCCGGCGGCGGCGCCCGGCGTGGCGGCGGCCCCGGCATGTTTGGGTTTGGCCCAACGACGCCCCCCGGCCCGCCGGCTCCCGTGCCGCCGGAGGTTGCCATCGCGCGTCCCACCCAGGCGGAAGTGGACGAGATGAACGCCGACCTCAAGAAGTTCATTGATTCATCCCCTGACAGGGAATTGTTGAAGAATTACGAAACGCTCCTGACGGTTCAGATTCCCCGCGCCAACGCGGCCATCGCCCCTGTCCAGACCATGGTGCGCACAACGCAGCGGCACAACGGGTTTGTCGAAACCGCCAAGAACGGCGATTTTGACGTTCTGTTTGAGGGTGATTCCATCACCGACTGGTGGCAGCAAGGCGCGGAGCAAGGAGGCGGCGCCGACGTGCAGAAGAAGTACTTTGGCGAAGTCAAAGCGGCCAATTTTGCAGTCGCGGGCGACACCACCCAAGGCGTGCTTTGGGGCCTGCAGAATGGCGAAGGGCAGGGTCACAAGCCCAAGGCTGTCATGCTCATGATCGGCACGAATAACAAATCCCAAGGCAACACGGCGCCGGAGATTGCCGAAGGTGTTGGCGCCGACGTCTATGAGTTGCGCAAGGATTTCCCCGATGCCAAGATCCTGCTCCTGGCAATCTTCCCGCGTGGCGCCGGTCCGAACGATCCCAATCGCATGGAAAATGAGAAAGCCAACCTCATCATTGCCAAACTGCACGATGGGCAGCACGTTTTCTTCAAAAACATTAACGACAAGTTCCTGGACGACCAAGGGCGCCTCGTCGGCTTCCGCAATGACAATCTTCACCCCAACGCACAGGGCTACGAGATCTGGGCGTCGGCCGTTGCCGACACACTCAAGAGCTGGCTCAATTAAGGCAGCCAGCATGACGGCTGTGTTCAAGTTCTTCGGCCAGCATACCAGGCCGGCGTCGAAATAAAGTGTGCCACATTCCCCAAACGAACACCTGAATAGAACTGTTACCTCGCCATTATGAAAACCAATCGCTCCACCATTGCCAAGTTAGGTCTGACTTTTGCGTTGTCCCTGCCATTCACTCTGGCACAGGCTCAACCCTCGCCAAACGCGCCGCCCTCCGGTCCTGGCGCGGCGCCTGCTGCCGACGCCAACACCCTGGCTTCCGCAGCCGCGTCTGCGGCCAGCGCCAACCTCGCGACTTCGAAGGTCACAAGCCCCCCGGTGGCCAAAACGGCCGGACAGAGCAGACGCACCGGGGGCGATCCAGTTGACGATCGCGTGGAGCTACGCACGTATCATTTCACAAATACCGACGAAGAGCTTCCCTACGCGGTTTTCGTGTCCTCGAAGGTCACCAAAGAGAAGAAGGCCCCGCTGGTCCTGGCGCTGCATGGATTCAGCGGCAACCACGGCACCTTCATGCGCACCGGGTGCGTGGAGGAGGCGGAAAAGAATGGTTACATCCTCGTGGGTGTGATGGGCTACAGCCCCAGCGCCCCGTTCGGCGGGACGATGGGTGGTCGTGGCCCCGGCAGACGTGGCATCCCTGGTGCCGCCCCCGGCGCGGCTCCTGGCGCGGCTCCCGGTGCAGCCCCGGGCGCTGCCACCGGCGGACCCGGCGGACCCGGCGGCATGGCCATGATGGGTAGCAGAGGCCCGGCGGTTGGTGGAACAAAGGAAACTGACCCGTCCAAAATTTCCGCGCTCAGCGAGATAGACACGATGAATGTTATGTACATGGCCCTCAAGGAATTCAACGTTGATGAAAACCGCATTTACCTGATGGGCCATTCCATGGGCGGCATGGGTGCGATGCACATCGGGGAGAAGTATGCGCCGATGTGGGCGGCGGTTGCTTGTCTCGCCGGTTTCGGCTCGCCGGACCCGAAGGGGAAGATGAAGGACACGCCGTTGTACTTCACGGCCGGCAGCAACGATTCTTTGGGCAGCCGCGGACGCACTGTGGCAGAGCAGCTCAAAGCTGAAGGCATGGATTGCGAATGGAAGGAGGTGCCCGGATTGGATCACGGCGGGATCATCGCGGGCGCCATGCCGGACGTGTTCAAGTTCTTCAACGAGCACAGCAAGCCGGCGCGGAAGAACCAATGAACTCCCACCACGAATATCGTCTATCAAAACGTTGTTATGGTTAAGCCAGGCAAATTATTGCATTTGGGGGTGGGGGTTTCGTTCCTGATGGCAGTCATGATCCAGGCTCAGGACGGGCCGGTGCCGCGCGGCGCAGGCGGGATGGGCGCGGCCCCGGGCGGAATGGGCGGGAGAGGAAACAACGACATGGTCAGCACGACCCCGCCGGCGAACGTCAAGCGAGTCAAGATTTACGATACCACGCCCAACGTCGTGGCGGGTGCCGAAAACGAACTGAACCCAATGGAGCCGACCTTGGACTTGTATCTGCCCGACACGAACAAGGCCTCCGGTGCCGCTATCCTCCTGCTGCCGGGAGGCGGCTATCAGATGTTGACAGTGCCAGGCGAAGGCGCGACCCCGGCCATGTTCTTCCAGTCGAATAACGTTGCGGCGTTCGTGCTGCGTTACCGGCATGGACCGCAGTACCACTATCCAACCACCCTGCTGGACGCCCAGCGGGCGCTACGCTTCATTCGCGCACATGCGGAGGAACACCATGTGGATCCCGCAAAGGTGGGCGTTTTTGGAGGTTCGGCGGGAGGACACCTGGCGGCCATGTTGGCCACGCTATACGACAACAAACTGCTGCCGGAAGCGCCTTACGTGGCGGATGCGACAGACAGCCTGAGCGCCAAGCCGGCCTTTGCGCTGCTGCTCTATCCGGTGATTGACTTGACGGACGATGCCATCACGCATCGCGGTTCCCGGATGAACCTGACGCAGAACAACCAGGCCCTGTACGAGGCGCTGTCGCCGCAGAAGCACGTTACGCGGGACACCCCGCCTGTGTTTATTGTTCATGGCACGAACGACCGGCTCGTGCCGGTGCAAAATTCGCTGCTCTTCTACGAGGCCTGCTTAAAGGCGGGTGTGCCAGCGGAAATGCACCTTTTGGAGAATGCGCAGCACGGGTTCGGGATGGCGGCGAATCTGAATGATGAAACGGTGAAGGAATGGCCGAGACAGGCATTGCGCTTCATGGCGCGGCACAAGTGGATACCCGCGGAATGACTGTTCGGGTCACCGCGTCTCGAGGAACTCAAGCGGGCGCGCGGTTCCTCTCAAGCAACCGATGTGGCGCCGGGCATATTCGAAAGCAGAAACAAATGGCCAATAATCCGAAACCGCTTGTCATAGGAATTGGAGAGTTGCTGTGGGATCTGCTGCCTTCGGGAAAACAACCTGGCGGCGCGCCGGCAAATTTCGCGTATCATGCCCGGGAACTGGGCGCCGAATCGCTGGTGGTTTCGCGCGTTGGCAATGACCCGCTGGGACGGGAGATCCTCGGCCATCTTGCCGGACTGGGCTTGAGAACGGACGGGATTTCCACGGATGCAACGGTTCCCACGGGCACAGCCGCGATCAGCCTGGACCAGCAAGGCAAACCGGCCTTCACGATTCAAGAGCCTTCCGCGTGGGACTTCATCGAAGCTCACGAGAACATATTGCGCAAGGCCGCGCAGGCTGAGGCGGTGTGCTTCGGTTCTTTGGCTCAGCGCCATCCGGCAGCCCGCGCTGCGATCACGGCGGTGATTGCGGCCACGCCTTCGTCGGCCCTGCGGATATTCGATGTCAATCTGCGGCAGAATTATTGGTCCCCGGAACTCCTTCGCCGATCCTTGAAACTGGCGAACGTCTTGAAGCTGAATGACGAGGAACTTCCACAGGTGGCGGAGGCTCTCGGAGTGACGGAGGATGAATCCAGTGCGCTCCGGCAGATCGCGGACCGTTTCAAGCTTCGGGCCGTGGCCTTGACCAAGGGGGCAATGGGCAGCGTCCTGCTGGCCGGGGAGACCATGGTGAGCCGGGGTGTTTCGAGGCAGACCGTGGTGGACACGGTTGGCGCCGGGGACGCGTTCACCGCGGCGCTGGCGATGGGTTTGCTTCGTGGTTGCAATTTGGCCGAAATCCAAAAGGTCGCCACAGAGGTGGCGGGGTATGTTTGTTCCTGTCGGGGCGCCACGCCGGCTTTGTCGAAGCTCTTGCGCAGTGCTTTCGGACCCGTTTGTTGTCCAGATGAATATACTGTTGTATGACGCGGAGGCAGGGTGCATGAGGGGCTTCACTATGAAACCAACTATGAAAACAGGGCGTTTCCATTCCCGAGGTATTAGAAAGGCGAATCATGAAAAACCAGGTTCAACTTATAGCTTATGTTGACCGCCTTTCGGGCGGTGGATTCAGCGAATTGAACCGCCTGTTAAGAGGGCCGCTGGGTGGAGTCTTCGGCGGAGTACACCTGTTGCCGTTTTTCACGCCCATTGACGGCGCGGACGCCGGATTTGACCCGATTGACCACACGCAAGTGGATCCGCGCCTTGGAACCTGGGAAGACGTGCGCACCCTGAGCGGCACGGTCGAGACCGTCGCTGATCTTATTGTCAATCATGTCTCTTCGTCCTCACCCCAATTTCGCGATTTCTCGAAAAACGGCCCCGCTTCCAAGTTCGCGGGCATGTTTCTCACCTTCGACCGGGTCTTCCCGCAGGGCGCTCGCGAAGCAGAGATCCTGGGCATCTATCGGCCGCGTCCCACTCTTCCTTTCACCCCGGTGACGCTGCTGTCGGGCGAGAGAAGAATGCTGTGGACCACCTTCAATCCGCAGCAGGTGGACATTGATGTCCGGCACCCTCAAGCGGAAGCATATCTGGATTCAATCCTCGGGAAGTTTCAGGCTGCGGGCATCAAGATGATACGGCTCGACGCCGTGGGGTACGCGATCAAGAAGCCGGGCACCAGTTGTTTCATGATTCCGGAAACCTTCGACTTCATTGCTGAACTGACCGCAAAAGCCCGCGCACGCGGAATCGAAGTTCTGGTGGAAATCCACAGTCATTATCTGAAGCAGATCGAAGCCGCCCGCCGGGTAGATTGGGTGTATGATTTCGCCCTGCCTCCACTGGTGCTGCATGCTCTCTTTCAGCGCGACCCACATCCGCTCGCGCGCTGGCTGGCCATCAGCCCGCGCAACGCGGTGACTGTTCTGGACACGCACGACGGCATCGGGGTGATTGATGTGGGTGCCGACGCGGGCGGGCAAGCCGGGCTATTGTCCCCGGCGGAGATAGATCAGCTCGTGGAGACCATCCACCAAAGAAGCCGGGGGCAGAGCAGGCAGGCGACCGGAGCGGCGGCCAACAACCTGGATTTGTATCAAGTGAATTGCACTTTTTTGGATGCGTTGGGAGGACGGGAAACCGAGTATCTGATTGCCCGCGCCCTCCAGTTCTTTGCGCCGGGAATTCCGCAGGTTTATTATGTCGGGCTGCTGGGAGGCGGCAACGATATGGAACTGCTGGCCCGCTCGGGTGTCGGGCGCGACATCAACCGGCACTATTTCCAGCCCGCGGAAATCAAAACGGCACTGGCACGTCCTTTGGTGCGAAGGCAACTCGAATTGATGCGAATGCGCAACGCGCATCCCGCGTTCGCCGGCAAGATGGAGGTGGAGGTGCCGGCCGATCATCAGATAGAGATCACGTGGACGCTCGACAAACACTGGATAAAACTTCTCGCGGACTTGTCCGTTCCGAGCGCTCTCATAACCGGCACAAGCCCGACCGGCGAACTCCGGCACACGGTCATTGGTGATGCTGGCACCGGCGGCGTTCAGTTACAGGAGGCAATCGCATGAGTACGCAATCAGCACCAACACACAATCTCACGATCATCAAATGGCTCACCTTCCTCATGTTCATGATGTTTGCCATGACCACCGATTCGGTCGGCAAGATCATCCCTGAGGTCATCAAGGAATTCCATTTGAGCAATATGGCCGCCGGAGCCTTCCATTACGCCCCCATGACGGCGATTGCACTGGCGGCGATCTTTCTCGGCTATCTCGCGGACAAGCTCGGCCGCAAGAAAGCCATTGTTCTTGGACTCGTCCTTTTCGCTCTCAATTCCTATCTGTTTGCGGTGGGGAATTCCTTCGCCTTCTTTCTTACGCTGCTTGTGATATCCGGAGCGGCGATTGGCATCTTCAAGACCGGCGCCCTGGCATTGATAGGCGACATCTCGCGTTCCACCTCGGAACACACCACTACGATGAATACCGTCGAGGGTTTCTTCGGCGTCGGGGCGATCATCGGGCCTGCCATCGTGACCCGGCTCCTGACGTTGGGGCTTTCCTGGAAATGGCTGTATGTAATTGCAGGCACGATTTGCGTACTGCTGATCCTAACAGCCCTGCTGGTCAAATACCCCGCGACCGTCCAAACCGAGGATGAACCGATCAACTTCAAGCGCACGATGGGAATGATGAGAAGTCCTTACGCACTGGGGTTTTCCCTGGGCATCTTCCTCTACGTCGCGACCGAATGCGCAATCTATGTCTGGATGCCGACGCTCCTGAAGGACTATGCAGGTCCATTTCCTTTTTTGGCAGCCTACGCGCTTACCGTATTCTTTGCCCTGCGCGCCATCGGCCGGTTTCTGGGAGCCTGGGTGCTTAAACGATTCAAGTGGACGTCCGTCATGGCCATTTTCAGTCTGGCAATCTTCCTATGCTTTGCCGGTGCGGTGGCAGGAGGTCTGTCCTACGCCATCTGGCTTCTTCCTTTGTCGGGGCTTTTCATGTCCATGATTTATCCAACGCTTAATTCGAAGGGCATCAGTTGCTTCCCCAAAACGGAACACGGCGCTGTCTCCGGCGTCATCCTGTTCTTCACTTGCACGGCGGCCGCGCTAGGCCCCCTGGCCATGGGGGCAATCAGCGATGCCTTTGGTCATCCCAAATATGGCTTTGTCCTTGCGACAATTTTCGCGGCGCTGCTTTTTGCCGGGCTGCTTTTTAACTGGATGTATGACCCGGCCCGGGAACGTTTGAGCACGCTCGATTCCAGCGAATACCGCGCGGCCGGATCTTAATCTATGGCTGGATGAGGATTCCGCCGCCCTGGTTGGTGCCAAGAAAATATCCGAAGCCGGCGTTGGTGGCCGGCAGCAGGACGCCTTTCAACGCCGTGTTGCTGCCGGTGACCGGACTGACGAAGCTCCCGGCAAATGTTCCCGCGCCGGCATTGTTGGTGAGGCTCAGTTTGTTGGGGTTGAGACCCGGCACGACGACGACATTGTTCGTGTTAATCGTGATATTCTCACTGAAACCGGAGCCGAGGTTGCCTCCAAAGACCTGAACCGTATAATTGACGTCAGGCAGGACGGCGACCCCGCGGGGCGGAGCCTGATAGTAATTTACCAGCAAACTCAACTGATTGGTCAGCAGGCTGAATCCGTTGGTGTAATAATGGGAACCCGATCCGGCGGTTTCAAACCAGGATGCCCGCCCCGAAGTCATCTGGCTCGGAGCGGAATGGCCGGGGAATCTGACCCACGCCAGAACCGATCCTCTGCCGGAAAAGAGCGAACCATACAGAGGCCAGTCTCCGTCCTGGGAAATCGCCGTGCCGGATGGGGCGGTGAAGGTCGCGCCATCGGCCATCGTGCCGTTGAGGGTGACGTTTCCGTTGGCGCTGATGCTCGCCTGGGCGAAACTGTAACCAGCCGGAGCCGCCGCGGGGTCGGACGCGCCATTGATGGCCAGAAGATAATTCCCCTCGTAATTGGTCGCGGGCAACGACCCGCTAAAAGCAGCGCGCACGGCGCTCAAGGAGGCCGTCCAGGATTGCGCGGTATTTGAAACAGAGCCGGTCAGCGGATTGACGCCGCTCAAATCCAATTGCAACGCCAAATCATAGACGCGGCCCGGAGCGTTGCTCGCCAGCAATGGCGTCGCGCCGTTGGTGTCAAACTTGCCGCTGAATGAAGTCTTCACGCCATCGAGTTGGAGGGCGCCGCTGAAGGTGCGATTGTTTTCCAGTGTCAAGTTGATGAATCCCGCGTTGGTGAACGCCGGGGAGGCGTGATCGGAGAAGAGTCCGTAGTAGGAGCCAGCCACGGGAATAAACGGATTCAGGACGCAGATGGCTTTTGCGATGCCCGACGCCCCCGAACTGTTCGTTGCCCAGACCCAAAGAACATTGGTGCCGGGCACGAGCGTGACGGCGGCGGACCACGCCAGCCCGTTGCTGAAGACGGCGGCGGCTTGCGCCGCGCCGCCGTTAAGTTGATACATAATTGAGGCGGCGCCGCCGTTGGCCGGTTCGCGTCCTGTCGCGGTCAAGTTGCCGCCGCCGGTCACGGAATTATTCGCGGGAGAAGAAATCGTCGGCGTCAGCGGAATCACCCCCACGTCCGCCAAAGCCGAAGCGGGCGTCGCCGCAAAGGGGCTTGAAACCAGGACCGTGTAGGTTCCGGCGTTATTGGTCGCCGCATTTCGGATGGTCAAGCCGGTGGCGGTTTGGCCGGGGAGGTTGGTTCCATCCAACTGCCATTGATACTCCAGCGCGGTCCCAGTCGCCGTAACGCTCAAGGCGATGGTTTGGCCCGGCGTAATGACCTGGGCTTTGGGCGGCTGCGTGATCGAGGGCGGCGTAAAAGTGGTCAGGGTCGCGACCGAACTGGTCACCGGCCCCAGCGAATTGCTCACCACCACGTAATAGGTTCCGTTGTTTTTGGCCAGGGCATTCGTGATGGCCAGCACGGAATTTGTTCCGCCCCGGATGGCGGCATTGTCAAAGAACCACTGATAGCCCAGCGGCGCTGTTCCCGTCGCCGAAACCGAGAAGCTGACCTCTGTACCGTTCACGACGATCTGATTTGTCGGCTCCGCAGTAATGACGGTGGGGATGGGGACAAAGGCAAGCCCGGATAAGGTGGAAGGATAATTGGCGACGACGGAAACCTGGGCCGTGGCCGGGTTCAGCCGGAAGAGGTTGCCATCAGAAGAACCGTCGAAAAAATAGAGGAAACCATCCGCCCCGTATTTCATGTCCGCGAGAATGGAGGCGCTCAGGCCGTTCAAGGCGCCAATCTTGGTCACAGAAGCGTTGGCGGGGTTGATGGTGTAAAGATTGGTTTGCCCTCCGTAGAGCGTGCCGGTCGGGGCAAAGGCGATGCCCCCAATGGCGGCGGCGCCGGGAAAGGCCCCCACCTTGCTGGCCTGGGCGGTGTTCGTATTGACGGTGTAAAGGTTCCCGCCAGAGGCGGCATACATAACCCCGGATGGCGAAAAAGCCATGCTGACCTGCTGGCCCAAGTTTGGCTGAAGATTACCGATGAGGTTGGTTGTCCAGTTTTGCGTATTTATGAGATACAAAGCGTCAACGCTCATGACCAACGTCGGCGACATCGCCGGCGAAACCGGACCACCGGATACACTGAAATATTTGCCCATCGCGAACAACTCCCCTTGCGGCCCGAAGCATAGGCTGGAGAAATATAAATTCGATTTCAGCAACACGGTTTCCATCGGCGGATTGGTGGTCAAACCCAAAATGGAGTTCGTGAAATTGCCCGTTGCGCCGGTGCTGGCCAGAATCGGGGCTGTCACCGTGAGCGTTGCCACCTCGCTGGTCGCGCTCCCGTTGGCGTTGGTGAGAACAACGAAATAGGTCCCGGCATTGGTCATTGAGACGTTGGCGATGGTCAGCGTGGAGTTGGTCGCGCCGGGGTACTCCGCACCTCCAAAATACCATTGGGTCTCCGGGGCGGGCGTCCCGCGGCCGGATTCGGAAAAAGTCACGGAGCCGCCGGCCATTACTGTCTGGCTGACGGGCGGGCTGACAATGGCCGGCGCGCCGGGGGTTGCCGGGATCAGCGCCGCCAGACCGTACGCTCCGAACGGCAGGCTGCCCAGGGCCGTGGCCGTCCCGTTATTGGTATTGACTTGATATAACTTCGGATGGTTGGTGGAGGTGTTGTCCCAGCCCACCATATAGAGATTGCCGTCCGAGCCAAAGGCGGCGCTCCTGGCAAGGACCGGATAATTCCCGCCGCCAAAGGGAAACTCCGCGCCGATGCCCGTGACCTGCGCGTTGGTCAAATTGACAGTGCAAAGACCAAGGAAAAGGCCAAACATCGTTCCGTTTGGCGCTTTTGCCAGGGCGAACACAAACGGAAACCCGCTTGAGCCGGCCTGCGAAAAAGTGCCGATGTTCGAGCATAGGCCGCTGGCAAGATCTGCCGTAAAAAGATTGAGGCCATCGGAGACATAAGCCGTGCCGTTGGAGGACAAAGCCAGGCCCTCCCCATCCAATAAATTCCCAATTCCCGACCCGCCGGCCGTCAAGTGCAAATCGGCGAAAACCGAGGACACGGCGGTCACGGGATCAATTGCGGCCAAATCGCCGCCGGGCGTAACCCCGTAAAGAGTACCCCCCGGGCTGAACGCCATGGCCGACCACGGGGCCGCCGGGGTGGAGACAACCCCCGCGTTGGTGGCGGCAATGACGTTGGTCCCAAACGGCGCCGTGGTGACTTCCAGCATTTCGGAGAGGCGGGACGTGGTGTTGCTGACGCTGACCAGGAAAGCCGGCCCGTTCGCCCCGGCCCGGCCGCCCGCGCAGAGAAAAACCACGAGATAGAGGGCGCGCAGGAGAATGAGCTTTGATTTGACAGGTAACATAAAAAATATCCGACTTCTTATCAAGTTAAAATACCGCATTAAAAATGCCCGGACAAGTTAAATCCCGGCGGCGTATGTTACACATTCGTTACCAGTTGGACAAATGACTGTAACAATTCATGGTTATTCTCCTGATGGCGCAACTGGAAGCGGGAGACGCGCTATTGCAATCCGGCCCGTTGAACACAGTGAAAATGTATGAAAAAGCACCAGCAGACATTGGCTTTGCTTCTAGTGGGAACCGCTCTGGCAAGCCCTGGCTTGCCGGCCTCTGCCGACACCGAGTCCTTCACGGTGGCTTATGGCTCCGCTTCCGCCCCTTTCGCGGTGAACGGGGATAATTTCCCGATCAACCTCACTTTCCCGCAATTCGACGCCTCTTTGGGCGATCTCACCGATATACAGGTAACCTTGACCACAACGGGATTTCTACTGGCAGATGTTGCCAATACCGGGGCGGCGACAACGTTCACCGATGCTGCAGCCACCGGGACTATCGCCGTCTCCGGCCCCGATGGCGCGTTATCTTCAGTAACTCTCACGACGACCGCTTTCGGCGGCTCCATCGCTTCAGGCACCCCTGCGTTGCCTGCTCATTCCCTGGGACCGCAGACATCCATTTCGGGCGAGGGAGTTTCGCATGTCCCTTTGTCCGCCTTCCCAGCTTACGAAGCAATCGGAAGCGGCAGCAGCTTCAATTTTCCTTTAAACGCCGTTTTTAACGGATCAGTTTCTGGACAGGGGGCTTCTGGAGTGTCTTTCGCGGGCGATGCCAGCGCTTCCGGCACGGTTGAGATTGATTACAGCTACGTTACGAATGTGCCCGAGCCTGGACAACTACTGTCATTGAGCGTTTTGTGCTTTGGCGGATGGGCAATGCGCAATCGCCTGCGACGCGCTCGTGCCTCGAAGCCTCCAACCGGGCCGTCTTCTCTGTGACGTTTCGGTTACGAAAACCCAATTATTGCCCACGCCGAATCCCGCGCCTCAAAATGCCGGCCAATTCACGGGCAAGCCCGCCGTTTAGCAGGCTGCAACCTGCCATTCGATGTATCCACAAATCGGAAGTAGAAGTCCGAAATGCGCGTGTTTCGATTGGCCATCTGGACTGATAATAACAAGACGCGCATTTGAGCAGGTCCTTAGAAAGAGCGAGAGCAGAGAATGGAAAAATTGAATTTGGTTATGAACAAGAGACGACTTATCGCCTTTCTTGGCATTGCCGTTGGCGTGACCGCGATTGCCGGTTCTGCTTCCGCTTCCATTCAACCGGAATTCGCGACTTACGGTTCTTCCTCCTCACCCTTGCCTCTGGGTTCCACCGAGAGCCTGAGTCTGCCCCAGTTTAACCCCTCGCTGGGGACTCTTACCGGAGTGAGTGTCGAGTTGTATTCTTACGACACGATCTCGTCGGTGGTTTTCAACTTCACAGGGCAAAGCGCGGCCTATTCTGCGGCTACCGCGGCGGTGCCAGTGACGGTAAGAGCGGCCTTGGATGACTACATTTTGACCACATCGGCACAAGGCACTGCGGGGCCTTTTGCGGGCCTGTTGTCGGGCGCTTCTGTCCCAAGCGTTGCGGGCAGCTTGAATATCACGGCTCAACCTGCCAGCATCAGCCCCGGAGACCTTGGCTCTTTCCAAGGCATGGGCGATCTGCCGATTACCTTGACGGTGCCCGACTCCGTCGGATCGTATTCTGGAACCGGCGGATCCTCTCTCTTCTTCGGAGGCAACGGGTATTCGTATGGAACCGTTGAGGTTGATTATAGTTACATCTCGTCAATGGACGAGCCTGGCGGCGATCCTCCTGCTGATCCTATTCCTGAACCAGGCACGCTTTGCGCGGGGTTGGCCGTGATAAGCATCTGTGGAATTGAATTTGCCCGGCGGTTTCGACGGACTTCATCGCGCGCCTGACCGGAATTTCACGGGCGGAGGGTGTTTTTGACTTTTTACGGCAGGCCGCCGCGAGCCAGCATGGGAGGATGCTGGGCGTAGATAGACGGAAGGGCAATCCAGCTTTTTTCCAGTTTTTTTTCCTTGATCCATTTCGGACAACCTGCTACCTTTTTATATAAAGGTAGCTTGCTTTGTACTGAAGGATGAGCGTCAATGAAAAATTTTCCGGGATACGGAAGGGCCTGCTCGAGTTCCTCCTGCTGCTGATCATCGCGGCGGAGAAGGTCTATGTGGCGGACATATTGAAACAATTGAGCGCGACTGAATTTGCCACCCAGGAAGGAACGCTCTACCCGTTGTTGAGCAAGATGCGCCGCGAAGGCCTGCTGGATTACGAATGGAAGGAATCGGAGGCCGGGCCGCCCCGCAAGTATTACAAGCTGACCGCCAAAGGCCAGGAGCAACTGCGCGAAACGCTGGAGTATTGGGGCAACATCAACGCGACGGTGAAGAAACTGGGACAAGAATAAAACCAAACAACCCCTGCCATGAACAAGGTTATTACGATCAATCTGGACGGAGCCGCCTATCAACTTGAAGAAGGCGGCTACGATGCCCTTCGTGCCTATTTGGAAACCGCAGCCGCCCGGTTGCAACGCAACCCGGACCGGGATGAAATCCTCTCGGACATCGAACGGGCCATGGCGGAGAAGTTCCGCGGGCTTTTGGGCAGCGGCAAAACCGTGGTGCTGGCCAGGGAGGTGGCCGATGTGGTGGCGGAAATGGGACCAATCGAGGCGGATCCGGCGGAAGCCGCGGACCCGGGCACGGGCGGCGCAGGCACTCCAACCGGCGCGGGCGCGCCGGAAGCGGCGGGAAAAAAACAGGCGGGACACGGCGGCACGCCAAGACGGCTTTACAGAATCCACGAGGGCGCGATGATCGCCGGCGTCTGCAACGGCATCGCCGCGTATCTGAACTGGGATCCGACCTTTGTGCGGCTGGCCTTCATTCTTTTGACAGTGCTCTGGGGGACCGGGCTGCTCGTCTATCTGGTGATGGCCATCGTGGTGCCCGCGGCGAATTCGCCGGAGGAAAAGGCGGCGGCCTCCGGCGCCCCATTTACCGCGCAGGAATTTATCCGGCGCGCCAGAGAAGGATATTACGAGGCGATGAAGGGCTTCCAGGACCACAAGGCGCGCCGCGAATGGAAGCGCCAGTTCAGACGGGAAATGCGCGGGTGGCGCGCGTCCTTTCACCGGGAAATGCGCGCGAATGCGGATCGGTGGCGGCAGAATTGGCATGGCTACTGGGCGGAACGTTCCCCCGTTCATCCCGGAATGGGCTTGGGGATGGTCTTCGCCCTGCCCTTTCTCTCGTTGCTGCAAGGCGCGGCCACCGTCCTGTGGTTCTGCGCCTTGATCTCGCTGCTGGCGACCGGCACCGTCCTTGGACTGGCGCTGCCGGAAAATGTCCCGGTGTGGGTTGCGGCGCTGCTGCTCTGCCTGGCCTACGGCCTGATGGTGGGGCCGCTGAAATTGGCGCGGCGCGCCTGCTATTGGGGTTTGGGCCGTCCGAACTGGACGTGGTCCTTCGTGTTTCTGCTCGATGCGGTGGTCTGGCTGGCGATGTTTGCCGCCCTCCTCTGGCTGGCCATTCATTTCTTCCCGCAGTTGCGCGAGGCGGTTCAGAGCATCCCTTCGCTCGCCCATCAAGCCGCCGACGACACCCGGGCGTGGTGGAAAGGGAAGTGAGGCGCGTGAGTTCATTCAAGGCGTCTTGGTTTGTTGATTCGTCAATTTGGCCATGCGGCCAGCCCCCTGCCCTCGATACGCGGCCAGAAAATAGACCAGCACAGCCGCCATCCCGGCCGCCAAACCGGACCAGAAGACCGGCCATTGCGTGCCGGAAGGATGCGAGCAAGCGGCAAACCACCAACCGCACGCCAGATAGCCGATCAGGCTGCCAAATCCATTATACATCAGATTGAGCAACGCCTGGGCACGCGCGCGCCAGGCCGGGTCCACGCGCTGCTCCACGTAGATCTGGGCCGTGATATAAACCAAGGCATAGGTCGCGCCTTGCAGGGTTGTTCCGGCGAGCAATCCGGCCTTGAACGGCAGAGCACACAACATGAAGCGGACGACGCCGATGGCCAGACCGCAGGCCAAAATCCATTTTAACCGGCAGCGGTGCAGCAGCGCCCCCAGCGCGAACATCGAAAGGACCTCTGTGGTTTGCGCCAGGCTCATCCAGGCACTGACCCGGTTAAGACCCAGTTCGCGAATATGCAGCGGCGCATAGGGATAGAAACCGGTCAGAGGAATATTGAATGCCGCAACGATGATGAAAATGACCCGGTGGTCGCGGTTTTTCAGAAGCGTGAGCGCGTCCAGTCCCAATCGCGCGTGCCAGGAAAGTTCCCCGGTCAACCGGAGCGATTTCTGAGGTGGGACGAAAGCGGCGCAAAGGCAGACCAGAAGGGAGGAGGCGGCGGCCAGATAGAGAGCCAGGGAGGAGTTGTCGGCCTGGCAGGCACTGATGACCCAGCAACCGACAATCCAGCCCAAGGTGGCCATGGCGCGGATGGGTCCAAATTCCGACTGGGCGAATTGCAGCCGGGCCATGACGATGGATGAAATCAGGCTGAAGGCCGGCGCCAGGCAAAGGGCCGTGGCCTGAATCAAGGCCAGCACCAGCCAGAGATTCCAGTGGTACTGTAGCGCCGTGCCCACCATTGCCGCCAACACGGCGGCAGCGAACGAGAGACCGCGCAGGACCAGAACCGGCGACCCCGAGCGATCCGCCATCCCGCCGAAGAGGAGCGGGGAAACAAACGCGGCCAGAGCGTTGGTGGCGAAAGCCCAAACTTTGATTGACCGCAAACCGTGGGCATCCAGCAAGGCGCTCAACGGCACCAGCCACATGCCGGACGCGGCGCCTTGCAGGAAGAACAGCGCAATCAATTCCGAGTATTCGGCCCGCCGAATGGTTTTGAGCATAGGCTGAGGGACCCGTTGCCGGACGAAAATTCAAGTTCAGGCATCGCGGCGCAATTTGCTGATCAACTCCGCCAGATATTCCATACGCATTTTGTTATGATGTGCAGTCGTGGCAGTCGAGGAGGGGGCGACATGGATCACCTGGCGGCGGCAGACTTGAGGGCCTCCAACTCCTCCCACCGGGCATAAACCCGCGGCAGCATTTCTTTGGCCGCGGCCAGTTTTGCGAGCAGCTCGCTGGTTTGGGTGGCGTGGGTGCGATGAAAATCCGGCGACACAAACAAACCTTCAATCCGCGCAATCTCCTCCTCCAGGGCAAGAATTTGCGGCTCGATACTTTCCAATTCACGCGCTTGCTTGAAGGAGAGCTTTCCCTGTCTGGCCTGCTTGGGCGCGGTTTCGCCGCGGCCGGACGTATTTGCCGCCGCCTTCGCCGGCGGCGCGTCCACGGTCCAGAGCGCGGCCTTCTCCGCCTCCTCCCGCCTTTTCTCCAGGTAATAATCGTAGTCCCCGGCGCTGTGCCGGATGGCGCCGCCCTCGAACGCCAGAATGTCGGTGCAGACACGGTTGAGGAAATAACGGTCGTGGCTGACGACACACACCACGCCCGGGAACGCGATCAAGGCCTCCTCCAGCACACGCAAGGTCGGCAGGTCCAGATCGTTCGTCGGCTCGTCCAGGATGAGAAAATTCCCTCCGGCCTTTAGAATGCGCGCCAGCAGCAGCCGGCTGCGTTCGCCGCCGGAAAGATGTTTCACCTGCGTCGTGATGCGATCATCGGCGAAGAGAAACCGCTTGAGGTAGCTCCGCAAAGAAATTCTGGTCTGGCCCCATTGCACCCATTCCGCCCCGTCGGCGGCCTCGTCCAGAACGGTGCGTTCGTCGTCCAATTGCAACCTGCCCTGGTCCACGTAGTTGAATTGGGTGAGCTGTCCCGTCTTGACCGTGCCTTCGGCCGGTGCGAGTTGGCCGACAAGGAGTTTAAGCAAGGTCGTCTTGCCCGCGCCGTTTCTTCCGCAGATGCCTACACGCTGTCCGTTTTCAAACTTGAAGTTGAAACCATTGAACAACGTCCGGCCTCCGAGTTCCATTCCAAGATTCGTCAATTCCACCACGCGGTTGCCCAGCGGGGGCGGCGGCGGAATGACCAACTCCATGTCCTCCTCAACAGCCGATCCCTCCTGCGCGGCCGTTTCGTAATAACGCTCAAACCGGTTCTTCTGTTTGCTCCGTTGGGCGCGAGGACCCTGCCGCACCCAGGCCAGTTCCTTTTTCAGAAACATCTGGCGCTTGTGCTCGATGGCCGCGTCCGCCGCCTGGCGCTCGGCCTTGTCCAACAGGTAATCCGTGTAGTTGCCGGCGTGGCCGAAAAACTTGCCCTCGCACAACTCCACGATGCGGTTGACCACCCGGTCCAGGAAATAGCGGTCGTGCGTGACGACCAGAAACGCGCCACGGAAGCTCTCCAGAAATCCGGCCAACCATTCAATGGACTCCGGGTCCAGATGGTTCGTCGGCTCGTCCAGCAGGAGCAGTTCCGGCTGCGACACGATGGCCCGGGCCAACGCCACGCGCCGTTGCTCGCCGCCCGACAGTGAATCCATCCGCCGATCACCCGCCGGGCAGTTCAGATGCGACATCGTTGATTCGACGCGTTGATCCAGCGTCCAGCCCTCGAGCGCCTGAATGCGGCGCTCCAGTTCCTCATGCCGTTTGGAGGCCGCCGGCAGGGATTCGAACTCCGCGATCAAATCCAGGGTGCGCCACGACCCGCGGCGAACATTGCCACGCACGTCCAGCGACGCCTCCAGCGTGAAATCCTGCGGCAAATAACTCACCACCAAGTCGCGCCGGGCGGTAACGCCGCCGCTGTCGGGCGCTTGCAGGCCGGCGAGGATTCTCAGAAACGTCGTCTTGCCGCAGCCGTTGCGTCCGACCAATCCGACGCGGTCGCCCTCCTCCAGGCCCAGCGTAGCGCCGTCCAGGATCATCCGCTCGTTGTAGCGGACGACCAGATCGGTGGCGGCAAGGACATTGGACATGGCAGCTTGATGACTAATCGCCCGGTGACAAGGCGGAGTTGCCGAGCAACTCAATTCCAGGGTTCTGAAAACGGATGCGCCGCTCTTTGTAGAGCTTGCCCAAAGCCTGCTTGAAGGCTTTCTTGCTGACGCCAAACTTTTCCCGGATGGCGTTGGGGGAGCTGTCATCGTCAAAGGCCAGGTGTCCGCCGTTGCCTGCAAGGGCCTGGAGGATTTGGTCCCGCAGAGGGGCCACTCGTTGGTAGCCGGACGCGTCGAGCCTCAGATCAATCTTCCCGGTGGGCCGCACGGCGCGGACAAAGCCTTTCACCTTCTGGCCGGGGAGGAGCGGGGTGGCAAGATTATCGTGGTAGAGCAAACCACGGTGCGCGTTTTCGACGATGGCGTTGTAGCCGAGAGGGGTCCGCCCCAGAATGAGGAGGTTGACCGGCTGTCCATTGCGATAGGCCGGCGTCTCCCGGCTGAGATGACGGTTCAAGCGCGAGCTTGCGATAATTCGGTTCGTTTTGTCGTCCAAACCGACATGGACAACCGCCCAATCTCCAACGCGCACGGGAGATGCCTGTTCGCGGAATGGCAACAACAAATCCTTGGCCAGCCCCCAGTCGAGGAACGCCCCGATGTTCCGATTCACGCTGATAACCTTCAAGTAGGCAAACTCGCCGACCATGGCCAGAGGTGTCTCGGTGGTGGCCACGAGGCGATCCTCGGAATCGCGATAGATGAATACATCCAGTTTGTCCTTGGGCTTCAGATCCGCCGGAATGTAACGGCCCGGCAAGAGGATCTCGCCCAATTCCCCGCCGTCGAGATAAAGGCCGGGGGCCGAGGCTCTCACGATGGAGAGAGTATTGCGTTTGCCGATGATGGCCATGCGCCCTATTGGGTTTGAGCTACCGGCCCTGGTTGAACTGATCCATCACCTGCCGGATGGCCCGCGTATGTTCGGCGGTGCTGCCGCAGCAAGAACCGATAATCATTGCTCCCGCGGCCAGAACAGCGGGCATGGCGGTGGCCATGTCCGCGGGAGATTGTTTGTAAACAGTTTTCCCGTTTTCCAAACCCGGCTGGCCGGCGTTGGGCTGCACCATCACCGGCAGATGGCAGTGCGCGCGATAAATCCCCGCCACCACGGCCGCGCCCGCCATGTCCATGCCTGTGCCGCAATTCAAGGCCACAAAGTGCGCGCCTTTTTCCTCCGCAAATTCGGCGGCTTTCTCTGGAAACACCCCCATCATGGTCGCGTAAAATTTCTTGTCCGCCGACAAATCGTAGGCGAGCGAAGCAATGATGCTGCGCGCTCCGGCCGCCTTGGCGGCGTCAATGGCCAGGCCCAGTTCATCCAGCGAGGTCTGCGTTTCGATGATGATCGCGTCCGCGCCTCCTGCAACCAGCGCCGAGGCTTGTTCCTCCAGAGCGATCTGCGCTTCCTCTTGTGGCAGGTCGCCGTACGGTTCCAAAATGGCGCCCACCGGCCCGATGTCGCCGAGGACGTATCCGGCGCGACCGCCAAACGCCTCCCGTGCGATGCGGACGGCGGCCTGGTTGATGGCGCGCGCGTCCCCGGCCAGGCCATGCCGCTGCAGCGCAATGCGGCTGCCGCCGAAAGTGTTGGTAATGAGACAATCCGCGCCCGCCTCCGCATAACGCCGCTGAATGGCCAGGACCCGTTCCGGATGGGTGACATTCCAAAGCCCGCCGCACTGGCCGCTTTCCAATCCGGCCAGCATCAATTCCGTCCCCATCGCGCCATCGCAGACCAGCCGGCGCTCCCGCACGGCCTCATGAAGCAGTTTTTGCATGGTCATTTCAGCGTTTGGAATTGAATTCCTTCAGTGCTTGCAGCATGGCCTGGATGTTCTCGCGCGGCATCCCCGGACTGACGCCGCCGCCGAGGGAAAGCACGATTCCCTCCCCGCCGCTTTTTTCCAGAACGTCCAGGGTGGCCTGGCGCACTTCCTTGGGCGTGCCGCGCACTCCCACTTCCAGCGGGTTGACATTTCCCATCAGGCATAATCGGCGGCCGACGCGCGCCTTCACCTCGGAGTAATCGGTTTGCTTTCCCCAATTCAACATGTTGAACCCGGCGTCCGGCAGATGATCGAGGCAGGCCCCGATCCCGGCGTCGTTGTGATAGAGCTTCACCCAGTCCTTGGGAAAGGCGTCGCAGATTTTCTTGAGGCGGGGATGCGCGAATTCCATGTAGTGCTCCTCGTTGACGAACCCGACAATGTCGTCGAGGATGAAAATACCTTCGACGGTGCCGCCCATGGCCTTGTGCTGGGCCTTGAGCCAGTCAATAATCAGATTGGCGCAGAGGTCGAGCAGCTTGTGCGCCCACTCCGGTTTGTCCACCAGATCCATCATGAATTCCGTCGTGTTGCGGACGAAGGCGGCCGTACACATGGGGCCGCGCGCGGTGACCAGGGGCAGAATCTCGCCGGTGTCCAGGATGCGCTGCCGCTGCCTGCGGATGCGGTGCAGGGTCATGGCCATGAAGGCGTCGTTTTCCACCTCGTATTCCGGGAACTTCTCAATGTCCTCGATCTGAAACAGGGTGTGGCAGGCGCTGGGCGTGTTGTCCTGCCAGAATTTGATCTTGGCGCCCAGGGCCGACGGCTCCGCCGCCATGCCGTATTCCATCCACCAGGAAGGGACGAAGATGATGTCGGGAAATTCGCGGTGAATTTTCAGGTGCGACTGGAACCACAATTCCGGGTCGAGATAAAAATCCATGTGATTCAGGCCGAGATAGCCGGGAATCCACGGACTGTCCACGATCAGGGCCATCGGCACCTTGTCCAGTTTCTCCAGGCGCGCGGCCCGTTTAAAAATGTCCCATTGTTCAGGTCTCATAGCATTTGACTGGCAAAAATATCGTTGTGGCGCCGGCCATTCTCACGGCTCCCGGCCTCCCATATCAAGCGGAAAGAGCCGAATCGCCGTTCACCACCGGCGGCGGTGTTGTGCGGTTCTCGGCGGATTTTTTTTTATTTTTTTTACCTTCATTTGCCTTCAGCAGCCTTCATTTGCCTTCATTTGCCTTCATTGGTGAAGGTTCCGAAAGGGGGTTTTAGGGGGTTTTTGGCGGTCCCGCCCGCGCGGCCTGGGCCGGCTGGAGCCGGGTAACTGTTTAGCACGGCGCAGACTGCCAAGCCTGCCGTGTCGCGGGTTTCCAAACCCACCGGCCACAAGGCCGTGGAGCCGGCTTGGAAGCCGGCGACACAGCAGGTTTGGAAGCCTGCGCTACGCAAACCCGGCAATTCCGCGCTCGACAGATACGGAGCCGGCTGGGGCTTGCCGGAAGGGAAATTGACTGTGCCTACGTTTCTCATCCGTGAAAAGTGAACCATAGTTTCTAATTTATGTCAAGGGATAGTTGAAGAAAAGGCAGAATTAAGAATGAAGAATGCAGAATGCGAGGATTTTACCATGGATTTCCCGGGCGGACCCCTTCCCGCCAACATCACAGTCCGCGCCAGGGGACCGGGGCAAAAGCGAGGGAGACGGGCATTACCGCATTTGTTTAGCCCTGAAAGCGGCGGACCCGGCATCCGCCAAAACGTGGACGCGTTTGGGGACTTGCCGCTGGCGGCTCAATCAATTACAATTGCCGGGTTGGATGAGACAAAGCAGTCATGGTGTGACGCCGCAGTCCGCCAGCGCCGGCTCGAGTTGGCGAGGAAGGCGTTTCGGGAGTTCTATGCGCAATGCTTCTGGTCATACCGCGAAGACGCCGAGATCACGGAGGATAAAATCGCGTTCGTCATCCGGGGCCTTCGCGAACATGGGGGACTGGCGGGCTACCAGGTCGCGGCCGCGTGCCCTTACGCGGCACTCCGCCGGCCTATGAGCCTGAGCGTGAAATATCCGGTTTAGTGATGTTCAGAGCCCGGCGAATTCGGCGGGGAGGCGGAGTTGACGGGGATGATGCGGATTCCGAGCGCGGTCTCGTTGGACAGGGTTGCGGAGGCGCGAAGAACCAGCGTGCTCCAGAGAACACGGTCAGGCACTCTCAGCGTGCCCTTAAAGGCGTTGCCAAGCGTCTCCGCGTTTGTGGAAACCAAGACGAAGTCATTGGCCCGTTGGTGGTTGGTGGCGATGAGGCCGGCGACAGCAACGCGATTTTCGGGCGTGACGGACGGAACTGACTCCAGATTGTACGGAGACGAGTTCTTGGGACGCTCCAGGGCGATGCGAACGGCCGCGCCGCCAAGCCTCTTGGGCAGAAGGCCGCTGACTGTCAGGGGCTTTCCAGCCGAAGCGGAGCCGATTGGATCAAACGCGATGTCAAGCGGGACGACTGGCATCCGCAACGCCGGGTCACCCAGCAGCGCCCACATTTCCAAATGTTCCAAACGCATCGTGGCGAGGGGTTTCTGGCCGCCGCTGCCGTCGGCCATGTCCATCAGAGCATAAGTCGCTGCGTCCATATTGCCGTGGGCCAGGCCGGCTGCAATGGCCAGCCAATAATCACCCAGGCGCTCCGGGAATGGGGGCTTGGCCAACCGCGTCAAAAGGCCCTCGGCGGCCAACTGTCCGGCGGCACTGTCGCTTGAGCCGGCAGCCCCGATGACGGCGACCGGCCCGGAAGCATTGCGGATGGCGGCCAGGCCGTAGCCCTCGCTTATCGGACTGGATTCGAGGGCGAAACAGCCACAGGTGAAAAACGGCCCCGCTCCTTGCGGGATGTCGAGTTTCTTCCAGTTGTCCCGCGTAAGAAAAGGATGGTAATAGCCCATCTCCGAAGCGTCGGAATGGCCGAGGTAGATGGAAAAAAGGGCGCCTTCTTGCAAATACTTGAGCGCCACGACGCGGTCTGCCGGAGGGGGAAGATAAAAGCGGGACGACGGCACGTTGAATATGGTCCGCACATCCAGCGAGGGATCCAGCCGGGCCAGGTCGGAATCGAAGGTTTGTTCGACGTAAAAGTCCGCCAGTTTGCCGCCGCCCGGATCGCCAACGAAGAGCAACAGGCGGTTCCGCCAGGGCGCCGGCTGTGAATCCTCCTCAAAGCGGAGCGTTTTCCGAACCATAGTGCGAAGATCGCCGGCATCCCGCGCGGGGAAGCGCCCAACCGCCACCGTCGGCGCTCCATCCGCGGCGGGAAGACCGAAACCGGAATCTGTCGGCTGCCCGGCCATTTTGGCGACGGCGCCGCGCAGCGGCGGCACGATGGCGCCCGCCGCATTCGTCGAATTGGCGCCGGCCCAGATTCCGGCCAGCAGGACGTAGCTTGGGCCGTCGAATTGTTGACACAGTTCCTTCAGTCGCGCCCGGAGCGGCCCGCCGTCTCCCCGCACAATTTGCTCCATGGTCAGGAGAGCGGAGGTTTCCATCACGACGACGCGAAATCCTTCGTGCTGGCGGCGCTGGATGAGGGGCGCCAAAACCGGCCGAAAAGCCGGTGATGTTACGGCAATCCACTGGCCGGGGCCGGCCTCAGCCAAGCAGGCCTGCCCGCGGCCAAGGAGGAGGAGGGCCGTGGCCAGCCACAACGCGCGGCGCACGAGGTCCATCGTCCGTTTCATCAGAAGCGCGAGTATCCACGGGTTTCCGGCTGAAATAACCTATGCAACCGGGTATTCCCATTTGATTTCTGGCCCACGACCGGCGTGGGGCTTTTTCGCGATCTTCCTCTTGCTCGACAGATTTGCAAGTCATATTTCCAGTGATATTTCCAGTCGGATGCAAGACAAAATTCTTCAAAGGGACGGCGCGGCGCGCCGTCCCTGCTATGGCAAGTGAAGTATTTTAGCGTGCGCAGCGTGGGGATCCTGAATCATTAGCGACAGGCACCCGGATTCACCAAAAAGGTGATCCGGTTTGGATGGAAGATTCCGTCGGCGGGACGCCGACGGGTGCGACCGGGACGGTCGCGCTCCCCCAGAAAGTCGCTAATGATTGGGGTGGGGATGGAAGATTTGATTCCGGTTCGACCCAAGCAGTGGCAGTATTAAGGATGGATGAACGAGGCGAGGACAGACCGGGATTTGCTCCGGGATTACGTGGAGCGCGGATCGGAAAGCGCGTTTCAGGCGCTGGTCGGGCGGCATGTGAACCTGGTTTTTGCCACGGCATTGCGCGGAGTCAATAATACGCCGGCGGCCCAGGAGGTCACGCAGAACGTCTTCATAGCCCTGGCCCGCAAGGCGCGCTGGCTGCGCCAGGAGGCAACGCTGGCGGGCTGGCTGCACAAAACGGCGCGGTTTGAGGTCCACAGTTGGTGGCGCGGCGAACTGCGCCGCCGGCGCCGCGAACAAACCGCTGTCGAACTCCACACGACGATGAAGGACGACGATTCACTGCTCAAATCCCTGGCCGGGGCGCTGGATGACGGCTTGCTGGAATTGCGGGCCGCCGACCGGCAGGCGCTGCTTCTGCGCTATTTTGAGGAACGCAGCCACCGCGAAATCGCCACCATTTTAGGCCTGGGCGAGGACGCGGTGCGCAAGCGTCTGGACAAGGCCCTGGATCAATTAACAGCTTATTTTCGCCGCCGGGGTTATGCCGTGCCGGTGGCCGCCGCCACGGCCGCCGCCCTGCGAGCCGCCGCGCAAACCGCCCCTGCCGGAGTTTCCGCCATGGCGGCGCAGGCTGGGTTGTCCGCGGGCGGAGCGGTGTCCGCCGGCGGTTTCACCTTGTTGCTGGCAAGATTTATGGCACTCACCAAGACACAAACCGCCGTCGTGTGCGCACTGCTGGCGGCCGCGCCTGTTTGGTTTCAGTGGCGCGCGCTCAACGACGCGCGAACCGAACAATACAAAGTCAACAGCGAAGTGGCCGCGTTGCGCCAGGGAATCGCCGCGCGGCAAGGCGAGGTGTCGGCAGTGGAGCGACGAATCGGCGCGGCCAGCCAAGCCCTGGCGGATTTGAAGGAGGCCAGAGCCGGCGCGGAACGGGGCGGAACGCGGCCGGCCGAAACGGCGAGTCTTTATCGCTGGGACGAACAATCGGAGTATGTGCGCCTGCCGAAAGGTCTGGCGCCACACCTGACTTTTGCCGGATTCGAGATGCAGCCCCGGGGGAGGGCGCCTGCGGAGCGGGTGCAATTGCCGGCGCTGGCAAAGGATGGCACGCCCAGCGCGGTCTTGTTGGATGCGCTGGGCTTGAGTTCGGCGGAGGCCGAGCAGGTAAGCCAGGCGGTGCGAGACGCGTTCACGAAGGTTTCACAAATCGCGGCGGGCCAAAGTTATGTAACCAACCAAACGTATTTCCCGGATGGGAGGTTGAGCGGATGCACTCTGGTCATACCCGCCATAGGGGAAGAAGGAGTGATGATAGAGCAGAGTCTGTGGGATTCCCTGACGCAATCCATGGGCGAGGAACGCGCCCAGTTATTCTGGCAACAAGCCGGGACTGTTTTCCGGGATTCACTCAATGAGTTTGGCGCGGCGCAAAAGAACGTCCAGTTGCAAGCACAGCCGGCATCCTCCTGGCTGACGATGCACGAACAGTATTTTCAAACCAATGGAGCCATCCGCCTTGATGCCTCCCGTAATATCAACAAGCTGGACGGCTTGCCGGAGGCGTTGCTGCCTTATGCCCAGACGATGCAAACGGTTTTTCAACCGCAATCGGGAGACCAACAACCATGACGAAACTGATCTTATGCCTGGCCGTCCTGGCCACAGGCTCGGCCATTGTGGTCAATGAGAGAGTGTCGCGGGCCGGCGTGCTATCCACGAATGCGCATCTGATCGCTGAGGCAGGCAGCCTGCGGGAGCGTGGCAACGAGTTGGACCGGCGCCGCGCCGATCTCCAGCGCGACCTGCAGGCCGGGTTGGAGCAGTTTCAGGCGCTTCGACAACAACAAACCGATGTGGAAACCGGCGCGTCTGCTCCCCAGGCCGGGGAAATCGTGCCGCCTGATTCGACCCGGCAAGGCGGCTGGCCGGTGCGGGCGGGTTATTTCTATTTGCCGAAGAAAGACCTGGGCGCGGTGGGTTACAAAGTGATGGAGGGCAATCGGCTGACGACGGATGCCGCGTCCTTGTTTGGAATGAGTGCCGCCGAGCGCAGCGCGGTGGATTCCGCTTACGCGGAGATGTGGCGCAAATACCGGCAGCTTGAAATTGATCAGATGGAACCGGTTGGCCTGCCCGCACAGTGGACGAAATGCCTGGCGCCGGAGGAAAGCGTCTCCTATCGCATTCCATCGTTGGCGAAGGAGGCGGAGGCATTGCGCAGCAGCTTCGAATCATCGGTTGGGGAAACTCTGGGTGCGCAGCGGGCTGGTTATTTGCTGGAAGGGTTGAACGCTTTCATTGCCGGCAATTTGGATAATTTGGGGGCCAACGCGCGCATCATTTCCTTTGGCCGGTGGCCCTCGCAAAAGGACGGCAAGGTTGTGCCGGGTTATGGAATTATCAATGAGGGAATCAACGCCAGCAGCGCCGGCATCACCCGGCCGCTGCCGGCAGATTCACAGTTGGCTTACTATGCGCAGTTATTCGGAGTGGATGTGCCGATTGAAGCACAGTGACGGCCCGATGCCGCGCCGCCGCGATTTCCAACATGCGCTTGACGGACTGGTGGCCCTTGACCTCCGCCATGTCGTGCTCCTCGTTGTGCTCCGACTCATGGTATCCCCGCAGCCGCAATTGACCTCCACCTGGACGGGGAAGGCTCCGGTATGCGCGTCGAACGATTCCTGATATGGAGTGCGGCGGTCAGAATGCGACGGTCATAGACCGCCGCTACAGTGAGGTTTGACAGGCGGGGACAGAGCCGGGACGGCTCTGCCACTTTCTGCTACTTTGGGGGCCATGCCGGTGAAAGGGGCGCCGCTGGCGGGACTAAAGGGCAATGCGGTTTTTCGCGCCGGTGCTTGTATAAGCGCAAATCCAACGGTTTGAAGATTGTCTTTCGCCCAATCCTCGACTAAGTTCAGCCGATGATCGCCGATGAGATCAAAGTCAAATGAAACTCGGCCTGGGGTTATATCGCCACGCGCTTACCCGCGATAATTTTCAGTTTGCGCGGCAGGCGGGGGCCACGCACATCGTCGCCCATCTGGTGGATTATTTTCACGGCGGCGGGCAGAACCCTCGTGATAATCAACCCACCGGCACCGAGCAGGGCTGGGGGCGGGCGGGCGACCCCAATCGTCTCTGGACGCTGGAGGAATTGACGGCGTTGCGCAAGGAAATCCAGTCTGCCGGCCTGGAGTTGGAAGCCATCGAGAATTTTGATCCCGCTCACTGGCACGACATCCTGCTCGACGGCCCGAAGAAGAAGCAGCAGATGGAGAATGTCAAGACGATTATCCGGCGTCTCGGCCAGGCGGGCATCCCGATCATGGGCTACAATTTCAGCATCGCGGGAGTTTGCGGGCGCACGCGCGGGCCTTACGCGCGGGGCGGGGCGGAATCCGTCGGCATGGAAGGCCCGCTGGACACGCCGATGCCCAAAGGGATGGTCTGGAACATGGTTTATGACCCGGAAGCGCCGGAGGGTGGCGTGCCCGGCATCAGTTCGGAGGAACTCTGGCGGAGAGTCGGCGAATTTTTGCGTGAAATCGCCCCCGTGGCCGCAGAGGCGGGCGTCCAGTTGGCAGCGCATCCCGATGATCCGCCCATGCCGACGATGCGCGGCCAGCCCCGGCTGGTTTATCAGCCGCAGCATTATCAGCGTTTGCTGGATCTGGCGCCCTGCCCGGCCAATGGGCTGGAGTTCTGCCTTGGCTCGCTGGCGGAGATGACGGAGGGGGACCTTTACGAGGCGGTGGACAGCTACAGCCGGCAAGGGCGGATTGCCTACATCCATTTCCGCAATGTCCACGGCAAGGCGCCGTTTTACCGGGAGACTTTTGTGGATGAGGGTGACGTGGATATGCTGCGGGTGCTGCGCATCCTGAAGAAGAACCAATATGACGGAGTTCTGATACCCGACCATACCCCGCAAATGCAGTGTGGCGCGCCCTGGCACGCGGGGATGGCCTTCGCGCTGGGGTACATGCGCGCGGGGCTACAGTGGATTGACCGGGAGGGTGATGGGGGGAACGGAGTGATGGAGTGAGGGAGTGGAGGAGTGGTGGTCGTCAAAGGGATGCCGCCTGCAAATTCAATCTCCGCTCCATTTGTAATCGTAGCTGTCCGGCGGATCGTAGTAACACCCCAGCGACAAGCCGCCGTTGGGATATCGCATGCTGCTGTTCCAATACATTTTGATGTAATTGACGTGGCTGTCCGCGAAGCTCACCAGATCCAGCGCGTTGTTCAGCACCGGAACTTGTGCAGGAGCAGGCTGATGCCACGAATAAGGAAAAAACGCCGCCGATTCCAACGCCAAAACCGTTTTTACAGGGACTGTGACTGAAGCCAGTCCCTGGCCGCCGACGCCGTGCAAAGGTCCGTTGTAAACGAAATCGGGATAGTTGGTGAGCAGGTTCAGGCCATTGAATTCATAGCTGGAAAAATCGTAACTGGCCTGCTCATGGTGCCCCTGCGGCACATAGGCGCCGTTGCTTTCATTAAAACAAAACGTATCCACCGGACAGGTGAAAACCTTGTCCTGCGCGGACGATGGTCCGGACAGGCCGAGGTCGCCTTTGACCAATTCCTTGTAGGCGATGTAGGTGCCGGGACCCACGTCGGGTAATTTGTCGCCGTAGTTGCCCGCATACAAGTTGATGGCGAGATTGATTTGTTTCAGATTGTTCAAACACGCCATTCGCCTGGCTTTGCTGTGCGCGCCAGCCAAGACCGGCAACAACAATGCGGCCAGGATGGCGATGATGGCAATGACCACCAGCAGTTCGACGAGGGTGAATGCGAAAGCTCCCGCCCTGCGGCCAGTCTTTTTGTTGGCGCGCGCAATTTTCATAACACCGGAGATGATAACAAGAATTGCGGCCCAATCCGGTTTCACTTATAGGTCCGTAATGGGCTGGTGGCGGGGGACGAGAGCTTTCATGATTGCCCAGGCGACGAGGTAACTCAAGGCGCAGATAATGAACATGACCAGGTAGGCAGTCTGAGGATTGTCCTTCAAGGCATCGGTCAGGCCGCCGGCGAGTTGCTGGACCACCACGCCGCCCAGGCCGCCGGCCATGGCGCCAATGCCCGTGACCGAACCGACCGTCTTTTTCGGGAACATGTCGGAAACGGTGGTGAAGAGGTTGGCGGACCAGGCCTGATGCGCGGCGGCGCCGATGCAAATCGTCGCCACGGCGAGGGGGGAGGCCCATTTCCCAAACTCGCTGACGTTGCCGACAATCTGTGTTGCCAGGACGGCGAGCGGAGCCAGGGCGATGAGGAACATCGCCAGCATACGGGCCTTATAGACCGGCAGGCCTTTTTTTATGAACGTCATGGGAAGGCTGCCGCCATAAACGCTGCCGACGATGGCGACTCCATAGACGATGAACGTCGGCATCATGACCTGCTTGTTGGTCATGCCGAATTGCTTGTTCAAATAATCGGGCAGCCAGAAAAGGTAGAACCACCAGACGCCGTCGGTGATGAATTTTCCCCAGAAGAACGACCAGGTCTGCCGGTAACCCAGCAGGCCGGGGCCGCCTTCGTTGCCGAATTTATTTGAGCCGGTGACGCCTTTGCGAAATCCCAAAACAAGGAGCGACAGCACCGTGCCAACCACCGGCACGAGGTTGATCAGAACAAGCCAGCCGGATTTTTCAAGGTCATGCCATCGTTTTAGTTGAAGCGCGATGGCGATCCAGGTTACGACCAACAGCCAGGCAATGCGGAAGGCCAAAACATAGACATTGGCATTGGGAAGGACAAACAGGCTCTCGGCGATATGCTTTACACCTCCTCCGGGAAGATAAATATGCGTTCCGGGAGCAACAATCAGGCTGGTCATCAAACAGGCAAACAGAGTCAAAATGCCGAGGAGAATCGTCGTCCCCAAAAATGCGCCGCGCGGAATGCGGCCGCGGACGGAAAAGAGTTTTCCGAAGAGGCCTTTGGCCGGCTTTTCTTCGGTCATGGCATCCTCCTGGTCGCTGTGAATCAGGTCAAATTCGGCCTTGGAAAGCCGCTGCTGCCGGGCGGGGATTTCATAAAGCCAGAACCAAAAAAACAGCCAGAGAAACCCGGCGGCGCCGGTGAGGATGAAGGCCAATTTCCATCCGCTTTCATCGCCGAAATGAAGCAGGCACCACGGAACGAAGAGGGCGGCCAGCATGGCGCCGAAGTTGGAGCCGCTGTTGAAAATGCCGGTGGCCAGGGCGCGTTCGCGTTGGGGAAACCATTCCGCGACGGTTTTGATGGAAGCGGGGAAGTTGCCGCCTTCGCCGACGGCAAAGGCGCTGCGCACCAGAATGTGCATCGTGACCAGCCGTCCCACAAAGGCATTGGCGATGCCGAAGACCGACCAGAAAATGAGCGAGAGGGCCAGTCCGATTTTTGTGCCGATTTTGTCAATGACCCAGCCGGCGAGGATGGTCATTCCGGCGTAAAAGGCGGTGAAAAAGGAAGTCAAATTCGCGAAGTCCGTGTTCGACCAGCCGAAGCCGCCCTTGGAGGTGGGCGCGCAGAAGACCGGGTCTTTCAGATAGCTGATGACTTGGCGGTCCAGGTAATTGAAGGTGGTGGCGAAAAAAAGGAGCGCGCAAATCACCCAGCGGTAATGGCTGGCAGCGGGCCGGTTTGCCTCGGTGGAATTCACAAGATGGCAAGACTAAACCAAAAGCCGCGCCGGGCTGCAAGGAACTTCCCCGGGGTGCATTCACATTTTGGGTTCCCCTCTTAATCCTGATCTTAATCTTAATCCCGTCCTGCGTTTGAAGATTAAGAGTAAGATTAGGATTAGGATTAAGAAATCGGAAAGGACTGTCCAAAAAATGAAATGCAGCCTCAGTCTTGGCAATGGCTTTTGCGTTGTCACCCATCCTGCCCCATCTATACTTTGTCCATGAAGAATTCCGCGCAGGACGACCGCCCCCCTAATGCGCCGAGAATTGCCTTGCTGGCCTGTTCGGTTTTCGAGCGCGAGATCGCGCTTTATGGGAGGGGGGCGCGGCACATTGCGGAAGCGCGTTTCTTCGAGATGGGATTGCATGAGAGGCCGGACCAACTCCGCGCGATCTTGCAGGAGAACTTCGACGCGGTGGACGCGCGCGCGGACATCGAGGCGGTGGCGCTGGCTTATGGTCTTTGCGGCCGGGGCACGGCAGGGCTTCGACCCTTGCGGCACAAGCTGGTGATGCCGCGCGCCCATGATTGCATCACGGTGTTTATGGGGAGCAAGGAAAGGTATGCCGAACATCACCGGCGCTGTCCGGGCTGTTACTGCTACACGCCCGGCTGGAATCGGGACCGGCGTGTGCCCGGGCCGGAGAGGTTGGAAGCGATGCGCGCCGAGCTGGCAGCCCGGTTTGAGCCGGAGGATGTGGAGTATCTGGTGGAAGAGGAGCGCAAACAGTGGGCGCTGCACGATACGGCCACCTTTATTGACCTGGGCACCGACGATGCGCGGGCCGAAGCGGATTACGCCCGGAAGTGCGCCGACGGACTGGGTTGGAAGTTCGAACGTCTGCGAGGCGATCCCTCGCTTTTGCGAGACTTGCTCTGGGGCAGATGGGACGAGGAACGCTTTCAGATGGTCGAGCCGGGAATGCAACTGGGCCATGCGCCGGATGATTCCATTCTGCGCGCCGAACCGCTGCACCCAATTCCATCTCCAACATGAGACCCGCGGTCAACGTACAGGTCGAGTTGGAATCCGGCGCGCTCCGTGAGATTTCCGTCGCGAAGGACAATCGCTCGCTGGCAGACATTCTCGCCGCTCATGGGATGCCGCTGAACACCCGTTGCGGCCAGCGCGGACTTTGCCGGGGCTGCGAAGTCCTGCTGCGTGACGGGGCCATGACGGTTGATGGAAAAGTCGTGGCTGCGCCCGCCACCGTGCCGTCGTGCCGCGCTCGAATCAACGAGCCGGTTGCCATCCAGATTCCCGGCCGGTCCTGCGTCGGACACCTGCCCCAGGCGGGTGAGACGTTTGAGATTGCCGTTCCTTATGCGCATCAGCCGTTGTTTCCGGCCGTGGCCGGAGGGCGCGACACCGGCTTTGCCGTGGACGTGGGAACGACCACAGTTGTGGTGCTGTTGGTGGATTTGGTCACGGGCCAGGTGCTGTCACAAGCCGTCGCGTTCAACGAACAAATCCGCTTTGGCGACAACGTCATCACACGCATCGAGGCCGCGCGCAAACCGGAAGTCCGCGCCGCCGTGCAACGCGCCATTGTGGTGGAAACCATCCAGCCGCTGTTGCTCCTCGCCTGCCAACGGGCCGGGCGGCCGTTGGAGCGCATCGCCGGCGGCGCGGTGGCCGGGAACACGACGATGCTGCACCTGCTGATCGGCGAGGATCCGACGCCGCTGGGCATCCTGCCGTTCACACCGCGCTTCCTCAAAGGCAGACAGGTTTTGGCGCGCGACCTCGACTTGGCCGCCGCCGGGCTGGCGCCGGAGACACCCGTGCAATTGCTGCCCGGCATCGCGGCTTACATCGGGGCGGACATCGCCGCCGGCATCAGCGCCACCGGCATGGCGTTTGCGCCTTCGCCGAGCCTGCTGGTGGACATTGGGACAAACGGCGAGATCGTGTTGCAGAGCGGAGGCAAATTGACCGCCTGCTCCACTGCGGCCGGCCCGGCGTTTGAAGGGTGCGGGTTGTGCTGCGGCACGCGGGCGCGCGAGGGCGCGGTCGGCGGCTTGCGTTTGTCGCTCCATCCCTTTCAACTCGAAATCGAGACCATCGGCCACGTTCCGCTGGCCCGGGCGAACGGATTGTGCGGCTCGGCCTACGTGGATTTTCTGGCCACGGCGCGGAGCAGCGGATTGCTGGGCGCGACCGGCAGATTCGAGCTGGAAGCGTGGGAAAGCGTGCCCGTCCAGAATCGTCTCATGGACGATGGCGGGAAGGCCCTGCGTCTGACGGATTCCAGCGGTGCGGGGGCGTTGCGCGTGAGGGAAGCGGACGTCGCGCTGCTGTTGCAAGCCAAGGCGGCCATCGGCGCAGGCATTGAGATACTGCTGAAGACGGCGGGTGTCCGCGCAGCGGATGTGGCGCGGGTCAATCTGGCCGGCGGGTTCGGAATGCACCTCAATGTGGCCCATGCCATTGCCATCGGACTTCTGCCCGGCTTCCGCGAGGAACAAGTCAGGGTGGTCGGCAACACGTCTTTGGCCGGCGCGTTGCTGGCCTTGGTGGACCGCACTCTGCTCGACGAAATGGAAAACCTGCGCGCGCGCGTCCAGGTCATCGAACTCAACCTGGCCGGCGGCTTTGAGAATACTTACATTGAGCATTTGATGCTGCCATGAACGATTTTCCCGCCATCCCGCTGCTGGAGCACCGGCCTTATGACCGGATTCGCGAACTGTATGTGCTACTGGAGCCGATGCTGCTGGAGGCCATCCGGCGCGGCGAACGGGGCGAGGCGCGGCGGATCATCAACCATGTGCTGGTCCACATCTACAGCGCGGGCGAAGAACGGAGCGATTTGCTCAAGGGCCTGCTGCTGGAACTGGTCGTCATGATGTCCCGCGCCGCCGTGGAGGCGGGCGCGGCGCAATCCGAGGTGCTGGGGCTGAATTTTCGGCACTTGACGGAATTGGCGGGCATCAATGATGACGAGGAACTGGCTTCGTGGCTGCGAAAAACGATGGAGCACCTCATGACCACCATCGAGAAACAGGAGAACTTCACGCCGCCGCTGGCGATCGGCAAGGCTCTCGGCTTCATGCGCCAGAACCTGCACCGGGACATCTCGCGCGGCGAAGTGGCCAGGCAGGCTGGAATCTCTCCGAGCCATTTTTCGCGGGTGCTGAAAGAGCGGACGGGACGGTCCTTCACCGAATTGCTGCGGCAGTGCCGGGCGGACCTGGCGTGCGATTTTCTGCGGCACACGGAAAAGACCCTGGCGGAAATTGCGCACGACTGCGGCTTTTGCGATCAGGCCTACTTCACGAAGGTCTTTCAAGACATCAAGGGAGCCACCCCGGGACAGTTCCGGGCGGCCCAAAAGCAGGAGCACAGAAACACAAAAGAAACGCACCGGATTACAAGACCTAATCAGGACAAAATGCCATCCTCATCTTCGTTATGAGTGAAGAACATCCGCTGACGCAAGCCATCATCGCCGGACGACGCAAAGACGTGGCCGGACTTGTCCAGCAATGTCTGGCCGCCGGTGAAAAGGCGAAGGACATCGTCGAAAAACGGCTTTTGCCCGGCATGATGGCGGTGGGGGAAAAGTTCAAGCGGAACGAGATTTTCGTGCCCGACATGCTGATTGCCGGGCGCGCCATGAAGGAGGCGCTGCTGGTATTGGAGCCGCTGCTGGTGGCGGCCGACGTGAAGCCGGAACATCGCGCGCTCATCGGAACGGTGGAAGGCGACCTGCACGATATTGGCAAGAACCTGGTGGCGATGATGTGGAAGGGCGCCAATATCGAAGTGGTGGATCTGGGCGTGAACGTGTCGCCCGCCAAGTTCGTGCAAGCCGTCAAAAAATATCAACCCGAACTGGTGGGATTATCCGCGTTGCTGACCACGACGATGCCCGCCATGCGCGACACCGTCAAGGCCCTCCGGGACGCCGGTCTGGCGGTCAAGGTGGTCATCGGCGGCGCGCCCATCACGGAAGGGTTTGCCCGCGACATCGGCGCGGACGGCTATGCCCCGGACGCGGGCAGCGCGGCCGACGTGGCGACGGCGCTCTTGCAGAGAAAGGTGTGACGGAAGGCGACCGTGATGCACTTCAAAACTCTGGCTGTGTCCGAACCGGCTGAACTTATTTTTGGCCTTGCTCCAAGACCGGTGGCCACACGCAGCGGCATGGTCATTGGCGGAGGATTGGTTTATCCGGAACTCAACTTCACTCTGCCGCCGATCAGCATCGAGGCCGGCACCATGCCGGAAGTGCGGCGCAACTATGAGCAGATCATTGCCGGCGCGCTGAACCGCGCGGCGGAACTGGAAGCGCCCGGCGTCGTCATCGAATTCGAAACCCTGCCTCCCATGACCGAGCATCCGGCATGGGGTTTGGACATCGTGAAAATCTTGCTGGATGGCATGGAGCGCGAAAAAGACCGAAGCGGATTGAAGAGCGCGCTGCGCATGACGCCCAACGACAACCGTGAATTCGAGCGTCCTCCCCTGCTCCGCCGCGGCCGGTACTGGGAGGCGATGTTGGACTTGTTTGAAGGATCGGCGGCGGCAGGGGCGGAGCTGTTGAGCATCGAGTCCGTCGGCGGCAAGGAACTGCACGACAAGGCGCTGGTCAACGGCGATTTGGCCGCCAGTCTCTTTTCTCTCTGCATCCTGGGCGAGCGCGACATGCGTTTTCTCTGGACGCACCTCAAGCGGATTGCCGACAAGTATCAGGCCATAAGCGCGGGAGACACCGCCTGCGGCTTTGGCAACACCGCCATGGTGCTGGCCGAGCAGAAGATGATCCCGCGCGTGTTCGCCGCCGTCGTGCGCGCGGTGAGCGCGGTTCGATCCCTCGTCGCTTACGAGTGCGGCGCGGTTGGGCCTGGCAAGGATTGCGGCTACGAGAATCCGATTCTCAAAGCCATCACCGGCTGTCCGATGGCAATGGAAGGCAAGACTTCCGCCTGCGCCCACTTGAGTCCCATGGGCAATCTGGCAGCCGCGTGTTGCGACACCTGGTCCAACGAGTCGGTGCAAAACATCAAGTTGCTCGGCGGCATGGCGCCGACCTGTTACATGGAACAACTGGCCTACGATTGCCGGTTAATGAACACCGCCCGCGCGTGCGGAGAGGAATCCGCCCGGCAACTGCAGCGCTGGCTGGTGGAGTCGGATGTGGCGACGGATCCGCAGGCCTTCATCATCTCGCCTGAATCCTCGGTGGAACTGGCCCGGGTCATCGTGGGCAGCGATTCGCACTATCAGGCCGGGGCGGCGGTGGCGCGCAAGGCCGTGGATTTGCTGCGCCGCGCCAATGCCGGCGGCAAGTTGCGCATCGCGCCCAACGAGATGGTCTGGTTCGACAACATGCAAGCGACGCTTGACGAACTGCCGGAAAGTGAATCTGAATTCATCGCCCAACAACTGGCGCGGGCCGACCGCTCGTGCTTCCTGCCGGAGGAATACGGTTTGAAGGGCTAGGTTGAAAGTGGATGAAGCTGTCCGGTGAGTCTAATGCCCTCACGGGCCTGCGATTGCAAGAACCGGCGCGGGAAGCAACGCCGGTTCAATGGAGCCCTGATCATTACCGACACGCACGAATTGCCAGCGAACGGGTGAAGTTGTCGACGGCGTAACGTTGCGTCGGCGAGACGCCGACGCATGCGACCGGGACGGTCGCGCTCCCGGAAAGTCGCTAACGATTCGGGATGGAGGAAATTAGGCCGAAAAGCCTTGCCAACAGCCCCGGATCAGCGTTGAATCGGCGTCACGAGCGAGTTGTACGCCGGCGGGTTGCAGGAGCAACCGGCCAGAAAAGCAATTTTGCATAGCGACGGCTGCGCTCTCACGAGAAACCTAGCGGCTTTTTAAATGAGAGTGCGCCTCCGTGATAATGGACGCCTCTTTTGATCAGCCGGAAAATCGAGGAACAACCGATGACCATGAAGTCTATAAGTCCCTCAGGGGAAGCATTTGAACTTCCAACGCGCGAAGATTTTCAGGCTGAGTTCTCCCGCCTGGAGAAACTGGTCGCCGAGCAGCGCAAGGCCGGGAAAGAAATCGTGGTGGTGGTCGGGCTTGGCTTTGTCGGGGCCGTCATGGCGGCGGTGGTGGCAGATGCGACGGACAAGAAAGGCCGGCCGACGAAGTTCGTCATTGGCATGCAGCGTCCCAGCACGCGCAGCTTCTGGAAGATCCCTCTGCTCAACCGCGGCATTTCGCCCATCAAGGCCGAGGACCCGGAAGTGGCGCAGTTGATCGCAAGATGCGTCAACGAGAAGAAAACCATGGTCGCCACCTACACCGACGAGGCGTTGAAATTCGCCGACGTGGTGGTGGTGGATGTGCAATGCGATTACCTCAAGGAGTCGCTGGGCAACGTCCGCGCCGGGACGACGCACATGACCGCGCTGGAGGCCTCCATCGCCACCATAGCCGAGCACGTCCCGCCGGCTGCTTTGGTGCTGATTGAAACGACGGTCGCGCCGGGCACGACCGAACAAATTGCCTACCCGATCATGAAGAAAATCTTCAAGAAACGCGGCATCCGTTGCGAGCCGTTGCTGGCCCACAGCTACGAGCGCGTCATGCCGGGGAGGAACTACGTCGCGTCCATCCGCGACTTCTGGCGCGTGTGCAGCGGCGTGAACCCGGCCGCCCGCAAACGGGTCACACAATTCCTCAATGACGTGCTGCATACCGACAAGCACCCGCTGACCGTGCTGGATCGCCCGATCGAATCGGAAACGGCGAAGATTGTGGAAAACAGTTATCGGGCGACCATCCTGGCTTTCCTGGACGAATGGTCGTTGTTCGCCGAGCGCAACGGGGTGGATTTGAAGAAGGTGATTGAAGCCATCAAGGTCCGGCCCACTCACTCGAACATCATCTTTCCCGGACCCGGCATTGGTGGCTATTGTTTGCCAAAAGACGGCGGGCTTGGGATATGGTCTCACCGCCACGTCTTCGGCTTCGAGGATGACATCTTCAAAATCACGCCGTTGGCGATTGATATAAACGACACGCGCTCGCTGCACGCCCCGCAATTGGTGCGCGACGCCCTGCGCAACATCGGCAAGCCGATTGCCGCCGCCGAGGTGCTCCTGCTGGGCGCCTCTTACCGCGAAGATGTGGGCGACACGCGCTACAGCGGCTCGGAGATGATCGTGCGCAAGCTCACCGAAATGGGAGCTGATGTCAAGGTGCATGACCCTTACCTGGACCATTGGTGGGAATTCGAAGCGCAAGACACCTATCCGTTGCCCAACTATAGCTGGGCGCGCTTCTTCCACCGGCAGGACTCCTTGAAGAACCTGCGCATCGAAAAAGATTTGTGGGGCGCGATGAAAGGGGTGGATGCCATCGTTCTGGCCGTGCGCCATGAGGCTTACCTGCAACTCGATCCCGACAAAGTGTTCAAGAGCGTGGGCCATCCCTTTGTCATCATTGACTGCTTCTGCGTGCTCAACGACGACCAGATTCGCCGCTACCTGGAATTGCGCTGTGAAGTCAAAGGCATGGGCCGCGGCCATATCAAGCGAATCAAAGACAGCGTCGAGGCCCGCCGTGATGCCAAGCGGAAGAAGGTTTAAGCGCAATCAGGTTCACTTCAGAGCCGCCCCGCAGAGCCTGCGGCAATTGTGGCATCCGTGCTGATTGACGCAAGTCGTTGATGATGAAACTGGCGGAGAGGGGGGGATTCGAACCCCCGGTACAGTTTTACCCGTACAACGGTTTAGCAAACCGTCACATTCGACCACTCTGTCACCTCTCCGCTTTGGCACGAAGAATCTGGCATCGAATGCGTCCAGGTCAAGCCCAAAGGTGAAAGGCAAAGCCGCATCCACTAACCACTCCCCCCCCGCTTGACTGCCGTGAGGGAATACCTTACAAGTATCCAAAATGACGGTCCGCATGACAGGCACCACCCAGGACGAGCCGGGAGACGATCTGGCAAAATTGCAACGCCAGCCCCAGGCCGTCGCCGCCTGGCAGGCTGCGCAACAACATCTCGTTCATGGCCGTCCCGCCGCCGCCTTGAACGGCTACCGCAATCTTGTCAAACAGTTTCCGGGCGTCGCCGCTCTCTGGATGGAGTTGGGACTCGCCGCCGCCGGCGAACTGGATTTCGACCTGGCGCGGCAGGCCTCCCATCGGGCGGCGGAACTGGCCGGCGCGGATTCCAACCTGCTCATTTCCATCGGTCAGCAATACCATCGCCTGCGCCGCCTCCAGGAAGCCTCGGCCTGCTTCACCCAGGCGGCGGCCTCGGACCCGGAATCCGTTCACGCCAGTCTCAGCCTGGCCGCGTGGCTGGAAAGAGACCGGCAACCGGGCCGGGCGCTGGAGTGCGTCGAGGACTGTCTGCGCCGGCATCCGCAGGACGCCCGGGCCCTCTATTTCCGCGCGTTCCTCTGGCATCGCGCCGGCCGAAACGGCGAGGCGGAAACGGCCCTGCGCGATTTGCTCAAGAGCAATCCCGCCGACCCGAACGTGAAGATCTCCGCCAACCATCTGCTCGGCGTCGTGCTCGACGCCACCGGCCAATATGCGGAAGCCATGCGTTTTCTGCGCGAATCCAAGATGCTGGCGCGGCCATTGACCGACATCGCCTCGTTGGAACGGACCTATGACAAAATGAGCGCGGCCCGCCGCCAACTGCTGGCGGCCTTGACGCCCGAAACCATCCGGCGCTGGCGCGAGGAGGCGGACGCCGCCCCCGGCCCGCATCCGCTGGCTTTTCTGGGCGGCCCGCCCCGCAGCGGCACAACGTTGGTCGAACAGGTCCTGGGCGCGCATCAGCAAATTCTTGTATTTGACGAACCGGAGGCCTTCGCGCTGGAAGTGCTGAACACCGTGGCTCCCATGCCGCCGGCCAGGCCGCTGACCTTGAAATCCTTGCACGGGGTGACCGCTTCGGTGCGGGCCAACTTGACGCGGCGTTATTTCAAGAGCCTGTTGCGTCAGATGGAGCAAGAGCCGGGCGGCATGAGGCTGGTTGACAAAAATCCGTCGCTGACCCCCTCGCTCCCTGTCTGGCTGCGCCTCTTTCCCGCCTCGAAGATCATCATCACCTTGCGCGATCCGCGCGACATCGTCATCAGTTGCTACTTCCAGAGCCTGACCTTGACCGCCGTCAACGCCAATTTTCTCAGCCTGGTCCGCACGGCCAGGTTCTATTCCGACTGCATGGACGCCTGGCTGCGCCTGCGCGACCTGGGCGGCTTCGACTGGATGGAAACGCGCTACGAAGATTTTGTCAACAATCTGGAAGCCGGCGGGCGGCGTCTGACGGAATTTCTTGGCCTCCCGTGGCACGAATCCCAGGCCAGGTATTACGAGTCGGCGCGCCAAAAATTCGTCTTTGCCCCGACCTACCACGACGTAACCCAGCCCGTCTATCGCCGCGCCCTGCGCCGTTGGGAACACTACGCCGAGGCGCTGGCCCCGCTCCAGTCCGCCCTCGCCCCCTACTGCCTCGCCTTCGGCTACGCCGATTAAGGGGAACGATTGTCAACTGAATTGAATTGAACCACGGATTTCACGGATTTCACGGATAGGGAATTGCCGTCGGACGGTGAAGGTTTCATCCGTGAAATCCGCGAAATCCGTGGTAAAGTCCCCGAGAAATTGAGAGCCATTGAGCCTGTAGTGGCGGTCTATGACCGCCGCACATGTGGAAAAGCGCCTGAGCAAACAAGAAATGACCTTTGCCCGCAGATGACGCAGATTCACGCAGGATTAAATGTCCGAAATGACGGTTTCCCGATACAATTTCAGGGCGCGTTTCATCCGCTCCGTGGGCGGCCGCGGCGGCGCCAGCAACGCTTCCACCAAGCGCCGCGACTGCCCGGCGTTGAGGACGATGCGTTCGGGAGAATGCATCCGCTTCTTTGTCCGGCGTTGTCTCATCGGAGTTGCCATGATGGGAATCAGCATCAAAGTGGCACACAAGTCAAACCCTGTTCATGCCCAAATATTGTGGTGCCCCCCCAAACATTGGCGACGTTTCAGGGGGAGCGCGACCATCCCGGTTGCATCCGTCGGCGTCCCGCCGACGGAATCTTGGACAACAGCGCACAGGGCCTGACCGTGCGGGCGATGCGGGCCTCAAGTTTGTCCGCCGCCGCCTCCAGGTCGTAATGCGTCTGCAAATCCAGCCACCACCCTGGCCGGGTGCCAAAATAGCGCGACAGCCGCAAGGCGGTGTCCGCCGTGATGCCGCGCTTCCCGCGCACGATCTGGCTGACACGGATCGGCGTCACCCCGATGCCCTTGGCCAGCGCATACTGGCTGAGCTTCAGCGGCTCCAGGAAGTCGTGGAGCAGGATTTCGCGCGGATGAATCGGCCGCAGCTTTTTGGTCTTCACACGAATAACGTATGATCTCATTTGGGGTCGCGCAAAAACAATTTCCGATTTTGAGAGGATGTCAGAAATATCCCGTCAGAAATATAATACTCCCCCCCCTCGTGCAGAGCGAAGCGGGCCAATTTCATTTTTCTGACTCCATTTTTCTGACATCGCCTGCCCTTGAAAGCGTTTGATTTACGCCTGCCGCCCTGAATCTGTTATTGCGCGATCCCTCAGCGGTTCGCCGGCATTTGCACTTCAAAGCAGGACCGACCGGCACGCGCGCAGGAGCGCTTCGGCCTCGGCCTCGGTGCCGATGGTGATGCGCAGGTAGTCCCTGGTTTCGGGGAATGCGAACCAGCGCACCAGGACTTTTCGCTCTCGCAATTTTTGCAGCCAGCCTTCGGCGGCAAACTCTGGCGGACGCGCGAAAATAAAATTGGTCTGGCTCGGAAGAACGGCGAAGCCCAGTTTCGTCAAGCCCTCCGAAAGACGTTCGCGGGTGGCGACGATGCGCTTGAAGCCGCGCCGGTAATACGGCAGGTCAGAAAGCGTGGCCAGCGCGGCTACCTGGCCCAGGCCGTTCACATTGTAGCTGTCGCGGATTTTCTGGAGCGCGGCAATCAGCTCCGGGTGGCCCACCAGATAACCGACGCGCTGGAAGCACAGGGAGTAGGCCTTGGAAAATGTCCGCGCCACGAGGACGTGCGGATGGCGCAAGGCCAGCGCGAGCGCATTTTCCCTGGCAAAATCCACGTAGGCCTCGTCCAGCAAAACCACGCCGCGTTGGGCGACGCACAGTTTTTCCAATTCCGCCGTGGCGTAACCGCGTCCGCTCGGCGCGTTGGGCGTGGTGATGAAGGTGAGCGCGGCCCGGAAATCCCACCCGCCCGCTTTCAATCCGGCCTGGTCCGGCAGCGCGAAATCCGCCGCCAGCGGGACCGGATGGCGGCGCGCGCCGGCAATGTCCGCCAGCACCGGATAAAGGGAGTAGCTGGGTGTCAAGTATTGAATCACCGCCCGCGACGGCGGACAGGGCGGACAGGCGCTTTGCGGCTCGACAAAGGCGCGGGTGGCCAGGGCGAGCAATTCATCCGAGCCGTTGCCCACGATGATGTTCTCCGGCCGGCAATGGTGCAGGGCCGCCAGTTTCCCGCGCAACGAATCGGCGGTCGGATTGGGATAAAGGCGCAGCCGCGCGTCCACGGCGGCCTGGACGGCGCGGAGCACCTTGGGCGATGGCGGATACGGATTCTCGTTGGTGTTCAGTTTGACCAGCCCCTGGATTTTGGGTTGTTCGCCCGGAACGTAGGCCCGGAGCCGGCGCACGATGGGACGGATAAACGATTGTTGACTGCGGGATGGGTTGGCCATGAATATGATTCCGGTGAATCAGCGCTTCCGAACGCGGATTTCGGCCGAGCGCCCGTGCGCCTCCAAACCTTCCCATTGGGCGAATTCTTGGACGGTTTTGAGCGCCTTATTCAAGGAAGCTTTATTGTACTCGACAAGACTGGTGCGCCTTTGAAACTGGTCCACGGTCAAGCCGGCGAAGGCGGCCCCGGTGCCGCCCGCGGGCAGGGTGTGGCTGGGGCCGGCCACGTAATCGCCCAACACGGTCGGCGAATAGTTTCCCAGAAAAATCGCCCCCGCCGTGGTGATTTTTTTCGCCAGGTCCGCGCTATGACGGCAGAAGATTTCCAGATGTTCCGGAGCAAAACGGTTGGTCAATTCGACCCCCTGCCCGAGGTCGGCGACCTGGATCAGCCAGCCGTTGTCGCGCAAGGCGCGCTCGATCAGTTCGCGCCGCGCCAACCGGGGCAGTTGCCGCGCCAGTTCCTTTTGCACGGCGCGGAGGAGCCGGAGCGAAGGAGTCAGCATCCAGACCCGTTCGTGGCCGGAGCCGTGTTCGGCCTGGGCAAGCAGATCGGCGGCGATGAAGGCGGGGTTGGCCGTATCATCCGCCAGCACCAGCAACTCGCTTGGCCCCGGCAGCAAATCCATGGCGGCGTAACCGTAAAGCAGGCGCTTGGCCGCGACGACGTAGGCGTTGCCCGGCCCAAAAATCTTTTGCACGGGGCGGATGGTCTCTGTTCCGAGCGCCAGGGCGGCGATGGCCTGCGCGCCGCCGATGCGGTAAATTTCGGTCGCCCCGGCCCGGCGGGCGGCGTAGAGGAGGGCGGGATTCAACTGGCCGTTGCGATCACACGGCGTGCAGACGACGATCTCGCGGCAACCGGCCACGCGCGCCAGCGGAATGGTCATCAGCGCGGTGGAAACCAGCGGGGCCATGCCGCCCGGAATGTAAATGCCGACGCGGAAAAACGGATCAAACTTCTCGCCAACGGTCGCGCCGTGCGAATTGCGCATCGTCCAACTCCGGCGCAAGGACCGTTTGGCGAAGGCCTCGACGTTGGCGGAGGCCTCGGCCACCGCCGCGCGCAGCGGTTCATCCGCGCGCAACGAAGCGGCCATCAATTCGGAATGCGACACGGCGAATTGGTCCGGTTCGAGGGTTGCGCCGTCGAAGCGCCGGACCAATTCGCAGAGGGCGGCGTCGCCGCGCTCGCGCACGGCCTGGATGATTTCGCGCGCCCGTTGTTCGATGACGGGATCAAACAAGCTGGCGGCGGCGATCAGGCGGCGGCATTGATCGCTGTAATCCGGGGCCTTGAGCAGCAGGACATTCATCAGGCCGGCAGATTAGGGGAAGGCGGCGCGGATGTCAAAAAGAGCCGCGCGGAGTGTCGCGCAAGGAATGCAAGAGGCGGCATTCCATATCCGATTTCTTAATCTTAATCCCATTCATTAGAGATTAAGATTAGGATTAAGAGCCGGAGGCATCGGGGAATCATTACACCGCCGCGGCGGGGGAATCATCCTGGAGAACGGGCCGGGATTTGAAGTTCCGGGCCACGAAAATAAACAGCACGGACGCCCCCAGCATCAGCGCCGTGAAAAACAAGTAATAGTTCACGTAGGAAAAAACCAGCCGCCCATCGTGCTCATTCAACTCGTTGACAGCGGAGTCAAGCAGGTTGCCCAGGGCCACCGAAAAGAAAAACAGCGCCATGACAAAGGACTTCATTTTCCTGGGCGCTTGCGCGTAGGAGAATTCCAGTCCGGTGATTGAAACCATGATTTCCGACGCGGTCAAAAAGACGTAGGCGATGAATTGCCAGAAGATGTTCGGATGCGATCTGTCCTGGAGTTGCTGTTCCACCCAGGCCGTAATCAAAAAGGCGGCGGCCATGAGGAAGAAGCCGATGGTGATTTTCCGCAGGGGCGTGAGCTTGAAGAAGCGGTCGATGGCCGGGTAAATCGCGTAGCTGAAGAGAGGGATGAAAACCAGAATAAGGATTGGGTTGACGCACTGCACCTGCGAGGGAATCCAGTCGTATCCCAGCCAGCGCAAATTCATCCGGCCGGCTTGCAACACCCAGGCCGAGAAGCTCTGGTAATAGAGCGCCCAGTAAATGATGAAAAAAACATAAATCCCGGACAGCCGCCCAACAATCCCCCGGCCCGCCGGGCTGAACGCCTCCGTCAGGACCGATTTGCCGCTGGGCGGCAAGTGGACAAATTTCCGGCGACCGCCCCAAAAAATGACCGTCGCGATCAACATCAGGATTCCCGGCACGGCAAACGCCAGATGAGGACCATGATTCACCAGCAAATCTGGAATCCAAAAAGTCGAAAAAAACGACCCGAAATTGATGCCGAAGTAGAACCAGCCGAAGACCCGTGACATCAAATGTTGATTGCCTTCGCCGAACTGGTCTCCGACGTTGGAGGAGACACAGGGTTTGATGCCGCCCGAACCGAGGGCGATGAGCGCCATGCCAATGAACAGGCCCAGGCGCGTCGAGTCCAGCGCCAGGGCCAGATGCCCGAAGCAATAGACGATGGAAAGAACCATGACCGTCCGAAATTTTCCAAAAAAACTGTCCGAAACAATCGCCCCCAAGAACGACATGAAATAGGCCCCGAAGATAAAAAGATGATAGGCGGCGGTGGCGTGGGAGTCGGACATCGGGGCCGGATTTCCATGGGAATCCAGCAACCCAAAGTGAGGAAGCGGCCGGTGTTGGTCGTCGAAAACTTGTCCGGCCATGAAGGCGATCAAAATCCCGTTCATGCCGTAAAAGCTGAAGCGCTCCGCCGCCTCGCTGACCACGATGTAGGGAATGCCCGGCGGCAGCCGCGTCGTTTTGACCGGCACGGTGGCGTAGCCGCGCCGCGCGGCGGACTGCGCGAATTTTTCCGGGATGGTTAACTGGCTCAAATTCAGTGGTGACAGCCGCAACCGCTGCCGCAGGAGCCGCCGGCCAGGTCCTCGGCCGTGGGCACCGCGCCCAATTCGAGGGTCTTGTTGACGTAGCGGGTGATCTGTTCCTGGAGCCGGTGCATTTCCTCCTGCGCCTCAACAAAAGCGGCGGCGACGGCATTGTTGGCAAAGGAGTCGCGCTGCCGGTCAAAGGCGGCGATTTCCGCGCTGGTCAGGGTGAGGCCCTGGTGCTGTTTGTCGTGAAGCTGCTGGCCCAGGTCGCTCAGGCACTCGTATTGGGACTGGGCTTCGGGATCAGCCAGAAAGGCCTCAACGCGCTGGCGAATGCTCTGGAATTGGGGCTGCTGCAGAATGGTTTCGCATAGTTCGCGGGTCTTCTGCAGGATGGCATTGTCGGTCTCGATTTCAGTTTGCATGGCTATAATCAATCAGTAATTGCGGTTGACGGCAACGGATTCAATGTATCGGCAGTTGCGAAATCGCGCCAGTGAATAAATGCGCCAACCTCAAATTCAGTTGTCGTCAAATCAGGGAACATCGGTTATCTGTTTCCCCAGATTATGACTCTGCGATGGTTCTTTTCCGCCAAGGTGCGGCAACTCTCCGACTTGCGCGGACGGGTGCGCCGGCTGCGCGACGCCCAGCGCGACGTGCTGGCTCCGCCGGCCCTTCAGGCCATTGACGCCGCTTTGCAGAACGCCGCCGCCGCCCTGAAAGCCAGCACCCCCGCCGAGGCGCTGGCCAAATGCGCCGACGATTTGGAAAAAGCCGCCAACAAATGGCTCCGCCCTTATCCGCACGCCGAATGGCGCGAAAACATCGAAGTTTTCCTCGTCGCCATCGTCGTGGCCATGGGCATCCGCACTTTTTTTCTCCAGCCCTTCAAAATCCCGACCAGTTCCATGCAGCCGACCTTGTTCGGCGTGACCATTGACCCGCTTTACGATTCCACCTTCCAGATGCCCGGCTTTTTCAGCCGCGTTTATCGGTTTCTGGTTCAAGGGGCCATCTATCACCAAGTCATCGCTCCGCAGGATGGCGAGGTCATCAACGCCGGACAGCCCGAACATTTCCTCCGCTTCTTCAACAAACAAACCGTCTTCGTCCGCTACCGGGACGGCTCCGACGCCGCGATTCCTCTTTGGTTCACGCCGGATCCCGACCAAAATTATACTTTCGCGCAGCGCATCGGTTTGACCGACCATCTCCAGTTCAGAAAAGGCGAACCGATCATCCGTTTCGCGGAAACGACCGGCGACCATTTGTTCGTGGACCGGCTGACCTACAATTTCCGGCACCCCAAACGCGGCGAAATCGTCGTCTTCAAGACCAAGGGCATTATCCATCCGCAAATGCGCCAGGATCAGTTCTACATCAAACGGCTCATCGGATTGCCCGGCGAAACCGTCAGTATCGGCGAGGATCGCCATGTCCGCATCAATGGCCGCCGCCTGGACAACACCACGCCCCACTTCGCCAACGTCTATTCATTTGACCCAAAAATCCCGGCCCGCGACCATCATCTGCTGAAGGACCAGTTTTACAGCGGCCACACGCTGCTCTCGCCGGAGCGCGGCGGCTTCCTCCATGCCGAGTCGGAGACATACATTGTTCCCCCTCATCGTTATTGGGTCATGGGCGACAACACCTACAGCAGCTTTGATTCACGCTACTGGGGCACGGTTCCCGACGAAAACGTCATTGGCCGGGCCTGCTTTATTTATTGGCCGATAACAAGCCTCGTTAATCCGCCCAACCAAAGCCGCTTCGGCTGGGCCCAGCGATGATTTGCATTTTGCGGTTGAGTTCCGCCGCGTTCTCCATGACTATTGCCTCCGATCAACAGCACGCCCTTTGCAATCGGACCTTCAAAAACCAGAACCCACGCCGGGGATGATGACCGCGGCCGCCCCCCTGCCCGCCGCCGCGCCGCGAAGCTGGCTGGAAGGCGGCCTGGCGCTGCTCGCCCCTGACGGCCGCATCCTCGATATCAATGACTCGTTTTGCAGTTGGCTGGAAAAACCCCCGTCCGATCTGATCGGCCATTCCCTGTGGCAGACGCTCGCCTCCATTGGCGCCGACTGGAGCCAGGCCCAGGAACAGATGGACCGGGGCGGCAGCTCTTTTGACCGTCTGGAATTGAAGCTGGCCTCCAGCGCCGGCCATCCGGCCCAATGGTTCCTGCTGGAAATCGCGCGCGGCCCGGAATCCTGGTTCGTCCGGCTCAATTCCGCCCTGCCTTCCCTTAACGAACTGGAGGAAGCCGCCTGGGACGAACATCTCCACAACACCGCCGCCCGCCGCGAAATGTTCATGCGCCTCCTCCGCGCCGAGGCCCGCCTGGAAGGCATGACCCGCCGCTGGCCCTGCGTCATCTTCAGTCAGCAGCCCGATTTCGGCATCCCCTTCGCCAGCCCCAACATCGAGGAACTCACCGGCATTTCGCCGGAAGACTGGAATCGTCGTCCGCAACTGTTCTGGCAGTCGGTCCACGAGGCCGATGCCTCCGAATTGCAGCAGCAGTGCAAGCGCGCCGCCCAAACCGGCCAGGCCGTCACCACCACCTATCGCATCCGCCACGCCCTGACCGGGCGTGTCGCCTACATTCTCGAAGGCCGCCAGCCCGCCATCAGCCGCAACGGCCTCCTCCTCGGCTTCGAAGTCGTCTGGCTTGATGTCACCCGCCAGACCATCGCCGAGCGCCGCCTCTCCGCCGCCGCCTGGAAGGAAACCCTCGCCGTCCTCACCCTGGGCATGGCCCATGACTTCACCAACATCATCGCCGGCATCCACTCCTTGAGCGAACAATACCTCGAACAAACCACTCCCGACCATCCCTTCCACGAAGGTCTGGGTTTGATCAGGAAGAACTCCCTCCAGGCCAGCCAATTGGTCAAGCGCATGGTCAATCTCCACCTCGGCCAGACCGGCGAGCGCATTTTTCACAACCTGAACGACATCACCGCCGACCTGGTCGAACTGGTCGGCAAGATCCTGCCCCGCCGCATTCAGGTGGACGCCGAACTGGCCTCCGTTCCCCTTTGCGTCCATCTGGACGTGGTGGAATTCCGCCAGGTCGTCATCAACCTGCTGCTCAACGCCGCCGACGCCATGCCCCAGGGAGGCCTCCTTACCCTCACCACCTCCCGCCACGAAACCATGCCGGAAGTGGAAAACCTCAAAGGCGCGCCGCCACGCCTTCCTTGCGTTTGCCTCACCATCGAAGACACCGGCTGCGGCATCAAGCAACGCCACCTGGCCTCCATTTTCGACCCCTTCTTCACCACCAAGGCCAAGGGATCGGGCCTCGGCCTCTACAACGCCCGCCTCACCATGGAAAAACAGCACGGCGCCATCTCCGTCCAATCCGCCGAGGGGGTCGGCACCACCTTCAAAATCTGGCTCCCGGAGGGCGACTTGTCCCAACCCGCCCCCCAATCGGCCGCGGCGCCCGGCCGGACCCGCCGCAGCCTCCTCCTCCTCGCCCAGACCGGGGAAATGCTGGACAAAACCGCCGAACTGCTCCGCTCCCACAATTTCCATATCGTCGCCGCCGAAGCCTCCGAGGGCCTGCGCGATTTCCTCCAATCCTCCGATTACCAATTCGCCGGCGTCCTCATCCTGGCCGAACCGCACGATGTCGGCCTTGCTCACCTCCTGGACCAGGTGCATCAGCAAGGCAAAAACATCAAAATCGCCCTCAAATTGGCCGGCTGCAACCTTGATGACCTCGAAAGCCAGCTTCTCCGCAAGGCCGACCTCGTCCTCGCCTCCGATTTGTCCGAAGCCGATTTTGTGGCCCGCATCACTTCCTTTCTCGATCCGCCATCCTGATTATGCCCATGCCCCAGGACACCCCCAACGCCAACCAGAGCGCCCTTCCCATTCTCGTCGTGGACGACGAGGAAATCGTGCTGGTCGCCTTGCGCGACACCCTGGCCCGCGAGGGCTATCAAGTCGTCGCTTCCCCTCACGCCATCCACGCCTTGAGCGTCGTCAAGGACCAGCAGTTCTCCGTCATCATCAGCGACCAGCAAATGCCCCTGGTTTCCGGCCTGGAATTCCTCAGCCAGGTCCGCGACATCCAGCCCAACGCCACCCGCATTCTCATCACCGCCGTCCTGAGCTTGAGCACCGTCATTGACGCCATCAACAAGGGCGAAATCTACCGTTTCATCGTCAAACCCTGGCTCCGCGAAGAATTGCTCGCCACCGTCAAGACCGCCGTCCAGCGCTTCGAACTCATTTCCAACAATGCCCGTCTTCAGGAGAGCACCCTGGCCATGAACGCCCGGTTGACGGAACTCAACCAGGAATTGGAAACCAAGGTGGCCCAGGTCGCCCGCCAGAACACCCAGCTCCAGCAACTCGTGGCCGAGCAGGACGAAAACCTCCGCCAGTCCGTGGAACTTTGCGTTCAAACCATGCAAACGTTCTACCCCACACTCGGCAACCGCGCCCGGCGCGTCCAGGCCCTCTGCCGCTCCATGGGCCAATTGGCCGAACTGACTCCCGCCCAGCAGCAAATCCTGGAAATCAGCGCCGCCATCCACGACATCGGCCTCATCGGCCTCCCGCGCCATCTCATCAAACATTGGGAAGAATCTCCAGATACCCTCAATGAGGCCGAGCAGGCCCTGGTGCGCCACCATCCCATCATGGGCCAGGAACTGGCCGGCTTCGTCCATCGCCTCCAAAGCGTTGGCGCCATCATCCGTTCCCATCACGAACGATTTGACGGCAGCGGCTATCCCGACGGCTTGAAAGGCCCGGCCATCCCCTGGCTCTCCCGCATTCTGGCCGTCGCCGTGGCCTTTGCCGAAAGCCGTCTCGACACCAAAGAAGCCACCGAACTCGTCTGCCAGGGCAGCAACTCGGCCTTTGACCCCGACGCCGTGCGTCTCTTTCAAAAAGCCGCTCCCAAGGCCGTCGTGCCGGGCAAGCAACGCGAAGTCCTCCTCTCCGAACTGGTTCCCGGCATGGTTCTCGCCCAGGGCATATACAGCGAAAACGGCGTCCTCCTCATGCCCGACGGCCAGCGCCTCACCTCCACCTACATAGACAAACTCCTCAACTACAACCGCATCAACCCCATCTCCCAGTCGTTATTAGTTTACTGTTAACAGTCGGGCCTTCGATTTACCAGGCTTTCTTGCTGTCAGAAAAATGGAGTCATAAAAATCTTCTTGGCTCCATCTTCCTGACGTCTCTCCGGCCGTTCCCATCCTCCGTTGACCAAAGGTTGCACCAACCCTGCCCACTGCCGACTCAGGGCAAGCCGAGGCCGTAGAAGCGTCCGCAACTGTTCTCCTGCACCGGTTCGCTGAAATAGACCGAACCATTGACAAGCGTGTTGGTCGTTAGCGGCACCCAAACGGGGTTGGCCAGATTGGTGCATACCTCCACCACCACCGCAAAATTGTTTGTGCCCGTGATGTTGAATCCGAATTGACTGTTCTGAACCCCAAAAATGCCGTCGCCGGTTTGAATCACCGGGTTCCACAGCACGGGCGATACACCCGTGTTGACGGAGAACGCATTCCACCCTGTCGTGCTTGGCAAATAATAGGCCGTTGCGCTGTAGTTGTAAAAGACAAATACACTCCAATCAGCGGTGGGAGCGTTGCCCTGGAAATAGACGCTGGCTAGGTTGGCACAATTGGCGAACGCATAATCCGAGATGCCGGTGACGCTGGCGGGAATGGTGACGCTAGTCAGTCCGGTGCAGCCATTGAACGCCCATTCCCCGATGTTGGCCACACTGGCGGGAATGGTGACGCTGGTCAGTCCGGTGCAGCCACTGAACGCCTCCTCACCGATGTAGGTGACGCTGGCGGGAATGATGACGCTGGTCAGGCCGCCCGGGCACTCAACGAGCGTGGATTGTGTTATGTCAAACAAAACTCCATTCGTGCTGCTATAAAACAGATTGCTTGAATCCACAGTTATCGCTGTCAGGCTGGTGCAACCCTCGAGCGCCCCCTCCCCGATGTTGCTGACGCTGCCGGGAATCGTGACGCTAGTCAGGCCGCAGGCCTCGAACGCATACTGCCCTATGCCGGTGACGCCATTGGAGATCGTGGCGTTGGTCAGGCCGGTGCAGTAAGAGAATGCAGAATTCCCGAAGCTGCGGACGCTGCCGGGAATCGTGACGCTGGTCAGGCCGGTGCAGCCATAGAACGCCTCCTCACCGATGTTGCTGACGCTGCCGGGAATCGTGACGCCGGTCAGACTGCTGCAGTAAATGAACGCACCCTGCCCGATGCCGGTGACACCATTGGAGATCGTGG
>Ga0326727_10002864_pt1 | contig 57106 bp, 36 predicted proteins | sample MB2enrmetagenome_FD_207643 | JGI IMG/M metagenome (GOLD analysis project Ga0326727, IMG submission 207643) | Lab enriched peat soil microbial communities from McLean, Ithaca, NY, United States - MB29MY | ecosystem: Environmental > Terrestrial > Soil > Wetlands > Peat | place: USA: New York... | reverse complement strand
CAATGCATGGCTGGGCAACTTCCGGCACTTGGTGGTTCGCTACGACCGCTTGCTTCACATCTATGAAGCCTTCTTCCACATCGCCTGCTTCATGATCGTACTCAGAAGGTTATGAAACAGCTTCTAGACAGACGCCGTGCACCAACCCAAACTTCCCATAGAGCCAGCAATGCCAGAATCTCGGCCCACGGCTGAAGTCGTGCCCTCTTGAGGTGAGGCATTATGTCGATGCTCTCTGACAAATTTGATTTGCTGACGATTGCGGATGTCGCTCAACTTCTGCATTGCTCGAAGGCGCATGTGGGCAAGGTGATTGACGGGCGCGTCTTCGGTTGTGCAGCGATTCCTTGTATTCGTCTCGGGCGACGCAAGCTGGTGTTGCGTGAATCACTTTCCGTGTGGCTGGAGAGAAATGAAACCGATAAAATAGAGGCATCGCCGGTAAGGGGTGTCCGGAAGCGCGCATAAGGAGGTTTATGCGACAACGGCACCAAGCAGGTGGTTTACGTAAACAGCGCGGACGCTGGCTCGGCACGTGGTGGGAGGGCGGTAAGCGCAAAAGCCGGGTTCTCGGTTTGGTCAAAGATTTGACAAAATCGATGGCCCGCGAAGAAGTTGCAAAGCTCCTCGCGGAGTCGAGCGAGGAATGCGATGCGGCCAACAAGGTGTGGCATTTTGGGGAGTTCGTCGAACAGGTATTCTTCCCCTACTACTGCCGCAAATGGAAGGCTTCAACGCGCGGGAGCACTATGAACAGGATTGCCGTACATCTCGTAGCGGATTTGAAGAACCGGGAGCTTTCCGGCCTGACACGAGATGAACTTCAGGACTTGCTTGACCTGAAGGCTGGGCGAGATGCTCTATCACACTCGACAGTCGCTCATCTGCGCTGGGATCTGAAGCAGGTGTTCGATATGGCAGTGGCGGAAGGGCATATCACTCGCAATCCTGCATTGCTGCTCTTTACCCCGAAAAACGCCAAGATGACCGAGCGACAAATCATGACCGGCGCGGAAGTCCAGACCTGTTTCCGCGTCCTTGATCCGAGAGAAAGACTGATCGCCAAATTTGCCATTCTTGCAGGGATGCGCCCAGGTGAGATCTTCGCGCTTACGTGGGGCGAAATCACGCCGGTTTACGCCAATATCCGGCAACGGGTATACCGGGGTGTAATCGACAGTCCGAAGACGGCGCATTCCTTCCGCAGGGCGGCGCTTTCTGATGGGCTCGCGCGCGAGATCGAAGGATGGCGAAAACAGGCGCCTTCGACGGCCGCCAGTGCGTGGGTTTTCCCTTCGGAACGTATGACGCCTATGGCCAAGGAAAATGTCTGGCGGCGGTGGATTGGCCCGAAGTTGGAAAAGGCTGGACTCGGCTGGGTAAATTTCCAGGTGATGCGCCGGACTCATGCGAGCCTCATGAGCGATCTTGGCGTCGAGGGGAAGCTGGTGGCCGATCAGCTCGGCCACAGCCTCGACGTCAACCAGAATGTTTACACGCAGTCGGCGGTATCAAAACGCCAAACTGCCGTAAACATGCTGGAGAATTCGCTTAATGGAGTTCAAATGGAGTTCACGGTTTCGACCGATTCTGTAAGTTATTGATTCTATGGAGCGGGAGACCGGGATCGAACCGGCGACATTCAGCTTGGGAAGCTGACGTTCTGCCACTGAACTACTCCCGCAACATTTTTACAAACAACATCTTAACGCTTATTAGAGAACTTGTGGACACCATGAAACACCGCAATTGATTCAATGGCTGCATCTTCAACACTGGGAAGGGTTGCGAGATGAAAGGCGGCCGTGAGAGGTATCAGCATGGAAGCGTCCGTAAAGTTCCTCGTTCCCAAGGGTTCGCTTGAGAATTCAAGTTCTATATTACGACCCCTGAGGGGAAACGTAAACTCAATGTCCAGACATTCAACTCAGCGAAATACCCAACGGAGCGGGATGTCCACAAGGCCGTGCGAGGCCAGTTCTCCGCGCTCAACGCCGGGACGCTCAGGGGCAAGGTTGCCGCCATGCTCGATATCATTATTGGCCGCTACTTGGTGGAAGAGTTCCCCGCCTTGCGCCACTCCATACCTGCGTCTACGACCCTTTGATCCGGTTCATCGAAACCGATTACCCGGACGAGACCAGGACAACCAAGACCTACGACTTCCGCAACGACGTCGTCAAGGAAACCGATCAGGCCGGCAACTTCATCGAAGCAAAAAGACGAAGGGGAAGGGTGATATTTCCCATATCTAAAAAAACTCTGAACAGGTCCCCTGGTGAGACCGGCAATCCCTCTGGGGCTAAAGCCCGAGTAGATTTTGCAGCCTTTACGGCATGACTGAAGTCGTGCCCTGATACAGTACCAACTTTTTCAAGGGTTCCCTAATACTACAGTTGTACTTGCAGCATTTTGGAAAAGAGAGGCAAATGCCCAGGCCTAAAGGCTCAGTATTTATGCGCCTTTTTCAGAGGGCTGAAGCCCTCTGCTCCCTCCGAAACCGCTATCTGCAACTGTAGTACTAGAGCGGAACCAGAGTCACTGTGGCCTTATTAGTTCCAAGAAGATCGCCGCTCCCTGTTGGTCGCGTCGACTTGAGCGCTCCGGTTTCGGGATACATCAACTCTGGTTCCGCTATAAGAATCGAGGCCTGGAGCATCCGCCAAACGCACGGCCCTTGGCGTGACGCCGGAACGATGGCGATTCGCTCTCCACCTCACTCCCGCTCTTCCATCCGCGCGACCACTCGCTCGACCAGGCGCTCCAGTTCCGCGGCATTCTCTCCCGGCGGGGTAGCGGGCGACTCGGGAGAATGGGCGAGACGGGCATCGGGAAGGCCCATGCGCCGCTTCAGCGCCAGAATTTCCTGGATCTTGTTGTCGGGAATGAAACTGAGCGGCTGGCCAATCTGTTTGGCGATCACGTAGGTCTTGCAGCAGGTGTCCATGATCTCAACCAGCCACTCGGCGTGAGTAACCGTGTCAGACCAGCAAACCACTCCGTGGTTTTTCAGCAAGATCGTATTGTGGTCCTGAACAAAGGGCAGCACCGTCTCAGCAAAGGCCTGGGTGCCGGGGGTCTCATAAGGCGCTACCGCCGCCGGACCGATGAAGATCTCGTATTCGGAGATCAAGCCGTTGGGGGGCGTGGCGCCGGCGATGGAAAAGGCGGTGGCGTGGGGCGGATGGCAATGCACCACAGCGCGGGCCAGCGGGTTGGCCTTGTAGATTTCCAGGTGCAGCAGCAGTTCGCTGGTGCGGGAGCGGTCGCCGGCGAGGATATTGCCGTCCATGTCAGAGAGACAGATGTCGGCCGGCTCCAGGTCGCCTTTGCTGAGCAGAGTGGGCGTGCACAGCAGGTAGCGCGAGCCCAGCCGGACGCTGATGTTGCCGCCGTTGCCATCCACATACTGCCGGTCCCACAGCTTGCGGCCCACGCGGATGATCTCCGCGCGCAGGGCCTGGGCCTCAGCGGAATTGGCGATCACCAGGGGCGAGTCTTCCTCGGGCTTCGGCTCACGCAGAACCTGGACCGCGGCTTGCACCACTTCCCTCACCTGCTCCGCGACTTGGACAGCTGTCTGCTCCATGGTTGACCTCACGCCTGGGGTAGATGGCCGTGCTGCGTTCAGCACCGGCATTTCTTTCAGATTATATATAGCGCCGTCCGGCGAATTGCCCGGTGACTTCGGTCACTCGGGATTTAGGACGAAATTGGCGGAAAGCGTCCCTCCGGGGCTGAAGCCCGCGTTGATTCTTTTGGCTTTATGCGGAGGTTGAAACCCCCGCCTCCCTCCAGATCGAGTTTTTCCGCAGCCTGTTCAGGTTCTGAACTCTACGTCACTTGGCGGGCATCAGCCGGCGCTGCAACTGTTCGAGCGTGTGCCCCTTGGTTTCCGGGTAGACGAAGAGCACCACCAGGAACTGCACCCCGGTCATGATGGCGAAAAATGTGAACGGGGCGCTGCGGCCGATGTGCGCTACCAGCACGGGAAACTCGAGGGCAATGATGGTGTTCATGATCCAGTGGCTGGCATTGCCGACGCCCTGGCCTTTGGATCGGACCGCGTTGGGAAAGACTTCGCCGATGTAAACCCAGATGACGGCGCCCTGCGAGAGAGCGAAGAAGGCAATGTAGGTAATCAGCACCCAGACCAGCGCTCCGGGGTGGGTGTTGGTGGCGAAGAGCCACGAAACAGTGGCCAGGCAAGCGGCTGTGCCTGCCGCGCCGATCAAGAGAAGGGTTTTGCGTCCCAGCTTGTCGATCAGGCTCATGCCCACGATGGTGAAGAGGAGATTCGTAAAGCCGATGGCGATGGCCTGCTGGTCACCGGAGACCTGGCTGAAGCCAGCCGCGGAAAAAATGCTGTTCAGGTAATAGAGAATGGCGTTAATTCCGGCCAGTTGGTTGAACGCGCCAATGGAAATAGCCAGGAAGAGCGGATAAAGGTATTTTCTCTGAAAGACCGGCTCGTGGACTGTCACATGCTCCTCGGCCAGGGCGGCACGAATGTCTGCCAGTTCCGCCTCGGGGTCAGGCTCGCCCATAAGCTTGAGTACTTCCAGGGCTTCGTCATTGCGATTTTTTGAGGCCGACCAGCGCGGGCTGCGAGGAATGCCGAAGAGCAGCACGAGGAAGCCGAGGGCCGGCAGGGCGGCGATGCCCACCTGCCAGCGCCACTCCGCCGCGCCCAGATGCAGCGTGCGGATGAGGTAGTTGGAGGTGTAAGCCACCAGGATGCCGAAGACTACGTTGAACTGAAATGCGCCCACCAGCCTGCCGCGCCATTTGGCCGGGGCAAGCTCGGCAATATAAACCGGTCCAAGCACCGAGGAGGCGCCGATGCCAAGGCCACCAACAAAGCGGAAGAGCATCAGCACAGACCAGTTCCAGGCCAGTGCGCTGCCGATGGCCGAGATCACATAGAGTACAGCCGTGATGCGCAGCGTCTCGCGCCCTCCCAGCCTTTGCCCCACCTGACCGGCGCCCAACGCTCCCACCACCGTGCCGATGAGCGCGATGGCTACCGTCCAGCCCTTGCCCTGCGGGCTCAGGTTGTAAAGCCGCACCAGCGCGTCAATGGCGCCGGAGATAACCACCGTGTCAAAGCCGAAGAGCAGACCGCCCAGAGCGCCGGTCAAGGTTGCCTTCATCAGATTGAGGTTCGGTCGCATAGTCTTCCTTGTTTTCCAAACCATCCTACAGACTGGCCCCGACACCGGCAAAACCGGCTTCTACCGATCCATGAAACGGGCCATCAACGAAACGGACCAGTCAGCCTTCCGCGCGCGGACCGGCCGGCAGTACCGCCAGAATCCGGCAGCGGTGCTTGCCCGCCGCGCTCAAGGCCAGCGCCATTTCGCTCTCCATGTAGGCGCAATCGCCGGCTTCGAGCACCTCGTTCATTCCCCCCGCATCCAACTGCAACTTCCCCTCCAGCACGTACACCAGTCCGCTGGTTTCGCGGTATACATCCGTGGCAAAGGAGGATCCGCCGGCGGGAAACTCCATCATCCGCGCCACCAGCCGGGCGTCTACTGCCGGTGCGTTCAGAGGGATAATCTTCACCGGCTCCAGTCCCCGGCTGTTGCCCTGCAGGTGGGCCTTCCGCGTAATCGAGAGCGTGTGTTTGGCGGGCTCAGAGAAGAAGTAGCTCATGCCCACCCCGTAGACCCGGCTGATGGTGGCCAGCGTGGGGAGGGTGGGAATCATGCGATCCGTCTCCAGTTTGGAGAGCAGCGCCGTCGATAGCTTGGTCTCGGCCGACAGGCGCGAAAGCGTGAGCCGCTTCTGGGTACGCAGCAAGCGCAGCTTCATACCGATGCAATACGGCTCAAGAGACCACTGGGCATAGGAAACACTCTTGGTCATGGAAATCTCCGCTGGGGCAGGTTCATCCTTGCGCGACAATCGTTGGAGCAGCCCCAGCACCAGACTGACACCTGCGAAGCCTCCAATTTCTGACCAAACTCTGAAGTTTTTCTGATGTTTCCCTTGTCTTCGCATCTCCGCCGGGAGTTACCATCACCGAAAGGGATGGCTTGCGAAAGAGTTTCGGATCGGGCTTATCCCTGAAACTTTCTCAGACAAGAGGTTCCCCCATGACCTTGCGTACTCCTTTGCGTTTCATCCCAGCTCTCATGGCATGCGCACTTGCTGCCATGCTCGCTACCCCGCTTCTCCACGCCGACACGGTAATGCTCGCAAATGGCGACAAGCTCACCGGAACGGCAATCAAGCTGGAGGGTGGCAAGCTCACCTTCAAGACCGCCTACGCGGATGCCCTCGCAATATCCTGGGATCAGGTGACAAGCCTCAGCACCAGCCAGCCGTTCATTCTTCCCACGCCAAAGGGAAACCTGAGCGTCACCGCGGTTGAACGTACTTCGACAGGCTTCATCGTTACAACTGCATCCGGCACATCCACCCTGGATGCCGCGGCCCTCACCGTGCTGCGCACACCTGCCGACCAGGCGGCCTATGAAGCATCGCTGCATCCCGGCTGGGGTCATGTCTGGGCCGGAGCCGCCAACGTCAGCCTCGCGCTGACCAAGGGCAACTCGGATACCGCAACCTTTGGCGCCGGTTTCACCGCTGCCCGAACCACGCGCACCGACAAGACCTTGCTCTATGCAAATACCATCTATAGCGAAAACGCAAACTCCACGCCCTCCACCAGCGCCAACGCAACCGGCGGCGGAGTTCGCTACGACCACAACGTCAATCCCAAGCTCTTCGCCTTCGGCACGGGCGACTTCTTCTCCAATGCGCTCCAGAACCTGGATCTTCGTTCCATCCTCGGCGGTGGCTTCGGCTGGCATGCCAGCAAGTCGCCCAAGCAGAGCTTCGATGTTCTCGGCGGAGTGGTCTGGACCCACGAAAGCTATTCGGGCACCGCCTCCACGTCTTCAACGCCTGCCACGCCGAGCGTCGTGAACAGCTTTGCCGCCCTCGATCTAGGCGAACAGTACACCCGCAAGCTGGGCGCCTCCAGCCTGTTTACCGAGCAAGCCTACGTCTATCCCGATCTGCAGGAGACGAGCCAGTACCAATTCACCCTCAGCTCCACCTTCTCCACCAAAATCGGAAAGATGTTCAGCTGGGTAACCAGCTTCAACGACAACTACACCTCCTTTCCGCCCACGGGAACGCTCAGCAACGACGTAGTTCTAACCACTGGTCTCGGCGTCTCGCTGACACGGCACTGATGCCCCGCTCTCAGGCCGGTTCATCCACGATTTTGTCCGCTGTACTGATTGGCCTTCGGCAGTTGGCGGCCAGAGGCATGGAAGAACGGCGGTAGACCGGTCCGCTCCCGGGCGCTTCCATCCCATGCGCTGGCGCGTCCCTCACCGCTATGCACGGAACGCATTTTTATCCCGCGGCGCGGCTGAACCGCAGGGATTGAAGCCGTAATGTGCGATGAGCGGAGAGGGCCGGATGGTTACCCAGTAATCGTTTTCAGATTACTTCTTGAACAGGAAATCTATCGTTCAAACTCTTCCCGTCAGCCTATGGAGGCAGATAATTTACGTGTCACCAAATAAACACTGGGCTCATCGAAGCGCGGATCAGAGCCGGGATTGTTACACCGTTTCCACCTCTGCGTTGCCTGCCACGCAGTTTCCCGTGACTGCTGCTGACGGCTGCCTCTTCAACCTTGCTCCGAGCAGGCAAGAGAGGGGCAGACATGTTGCCTAGAACTCGAGGAAGTGCGTTGGTCGCGACGAAAAGGCCCCTCCCAGATTTGCGCAGCGCCCCGGACTCGGGGTCCCCGGCGACAGGTCTTCGTCGACGGGGTGAAGACTCGGGGTCCCTGGCGACAGGTTCTGGTCAAGTGGATGGAGTATCGGCCTGTTCGTTTGCAGGACTCCGGCTGGAGGCCGATGGAACTCTCTGGCGCGGTGAAGCTGTGGTTCACCTGCCTCCGAAGGAACTGGCGGCGCTGCAACTGCTCATCGCGAGCGCCGGACAGGTTGTTTCGCCCCTGCAACTGAAACATGCCCTTTGGGGCGATGTGCATGTGACGGCCGACAGCGTTCCCAAGTGCCTGTCCTCCTTGCGCGCGCGGCTTGAGCCGGATGTGTGCATTCAGACTGTCTACAAACGCGGCTACCGTTTCTCGGCCGAGATCAGGCGCCACGACGCCGCGCCGGCCGGGATGCTTTTGCGGCTGGCCATTCTGCCGTTCGCCACACGGTTCGAGGTCCCGGAATATCTTGGGCCGGCCATTGCGGAAGAGACCATCGCCAGCCTCGCCGGTGCGCGTTATCCGGCGGTTGCGGTGCTGGCCCGGGATTCGGTCTTCAACCTGGCTCTGCGCGGGCTCACGGCCCAGGAGATTGGCAAGGAGCTTAATGCCGACCTGGTGCTGACCGGAACCTTGCAGGCTTTCCCCTCGCATTACCGGCTGCGGGCAGAGATGATCCGGGTGGAAGACGGCGTGCAAATCTGGGTTGAAGATCTGCTAGCTGCGCAGAATCAGACCAGTGGGCTGGAACGCGAACTGATGCATCGGCTCACGTTTCGTCTGGCCTTCGGGGTTCCCAGCTACAGATCTTCGCTGGCGCAGAGCACGGACGGCCTCGAAATCTCTGCTGCCGCTGCCAACCGGGCCGAGGGCGAACACATATCTCTGCAAAGGGAAGCCTACGAGACCTTTCTGCGCGGGCACCATGAGTGGCAGACCCTTCATCGCCACCGGATGCAGGATGGACTGCAACACCTGAAGCGGGCCATTGAACTCGATCCCACGCTGATCTCCGCCAAGGTCGATCTGGCGCACCTGTGCGTCACCCAGGCTTTTTACGGCTTCATGCCTCCGGCAGTTTCAGCCGGCCATGTGCACCAGATCGCGGAATCTATTCCGGATCTTTCAGAACAGGCCAAAGCCCTGCTGCCCGCGCTCGGCTGGATCGGCTTCCACTTCGACCGCAACCTGCCAGCAGCCCTGCAGGCTTTCTCTGCAAGCGCGCATCTGCCTCACGACCCCTGGATTACGCGCGCACGTACGATGTTCGCGATCAGCCGCCACCGCTTTGCCGAAGCCATCGCCCTGCTGCGCGCGGCCATCCAACTGGACCCCTATTCGCCCTGGCTGCTGAACCGCCTGGCCTGGGCGCTCCATCTGGATGGACAAGCCGCCGAAAGCGCCGGGCAAATCCGAAACACCCTCAGCCGCTTCCCCGAAGCTGAATTCACCAGTTTCTACGGGGCGCTGATTCTTGCCTTCAACGGGGAATCGGCGCACGCCGTGCAGCTTGCCCAGAACCTCGCGCAGCGCCTGCCGTTCTTTGACCATGCCACCGCCGCTCACGCCTACGCGCTGGCCTGCGCGGGCCGCAAGGACGAGGCGCGCGCCATCCTCGAACGGTTGGAGTGGCTGAGCCGCGAGCGCTTCCTCCTAAATTCATTTACCCCGGCGGTCCATGTCGCGCTGGGTGACCTGGATGCCGCCATCGAAGAGCTTCACAGAGCCAACGAATCCCGTTGCCCCTGGTTCTTCCAGACGCTGGCCGATCCGCGCCTGAAGCCGCTTCACGGCCACCCGGAGTTCGAGCAGATGCGGGCGATCCTCACCGTGATGGAAGACGAAGCAGCTCCGTATCCGCAATTGGAATTCTGAACTGAAAGAGAGTCAGAGACAGGATCGGACGAAAACACTTCCCATCCTTCCCAGTGACTCAGATCACAAGGCAGCCCTTCCCAATTGCTCAACAATCCTTGATGATGGCAGTAGGGTCGCCTGTGCCGACGCCTGCTCTTGGGTGTACGATTCTTCTTTGCGTTCAGTCTCCACATCCGTTCGCGGAGACACATTGCATCCAGTCTTCATCCAATCGGAGACCTGCCCTCATGTACAAAATTCTGGAAGCCAGTAATGCCGGCCTCAATATCAAGCAATTTGTGATCGAGGCGCCACGCATCGCCCGCAAGCAACGGCCGGGGCAGTTCGTCATTCTGCGGCTGCACGAGAAGGGTGAGCGCATTCCGCTCACCATCAAGTCGTCCGACCCGGAGGCCGGCACGGTCACCATCGTGGTGCAGGGGATTGGCAAGACCACGTCGCTGCTCAATTGCCTGGAAGCGGGCGACTCCATTCTGGACATCGTTGGCCCGCTTGGCCGGCCTTCGGAGATTGAAAACTACGGCACTGCTGTGATTCTGGCCGGCAGCGTGGGCACGGCCATGGCGCTGCCCACGTCCAATGCGCTCAAGGCTGCCGGCAATCACGTGATCTTCATTGAAGGCGCGCGCAACAAGGAGATGGTGGTCTTTGAAGACGAGGTGCGCCAGGCCAGCAATGAGACCTACATGATGACCGATGACGGCACTTACGGCGAGAAGGGCCTGGTGACAAAAAAGCTGGATGAGTTGATCGCGGCCGGGCGCAAGATCGACTTTGTGCTGGCTGTGGGCCCGGTGCCGATGATGCGCGCCGTTGCGCGCATGACCGCGCCCAAGGGCATCAAGACCATGGTCAGCCTGAACTCCATCATGGTGGACGGCACGGGGATGTGCGGCGGATGCCGCGTGCTGCTGGGCAACACGAGCAAGTTCGCCTGCGTGGACGGGCCGGAGTTCGACGCCTCGCTGGTCAATTTTGAGGTTTTGATGCAGCGCAACACCATGTATCGCGAACATGAGTGCGAGTCGCTGAGACGCTTTGAAGAAAACAAGGAAGAAGAAGTAGCCGAACTGCGCGTGGAGTTGTCGGCGGGGGAGAAGCATTATGTCTGAAACGAACACTCTTCCTCTCAAGGACCGCATGAAGATTCTGCGCACGCACATGCCGGAGCTGGACCCCGCAGTGCGCAGCCGCAACTTTGAGGAAGTGAACCAGGGCCTTGAAGCAGCCGATGCGCTCGTCGAGGCCTCGCGCTGCCTCAGTTGCGCCAAGCCCGCCTGCGTGGTCGATTGCCCGGTGGGCGTGCAGATCAAGGAGATCGTCGCCCTGATTTATGCGGGCGATTATCTGGCTGCCGCGGCCAAGCTGCGCGAGGACAACGCGCTGCCGGCCATCACAGGCCGCGTCTGCCCGCAGGAAAACCAGTGCGAAGGCGGCTGCGTCCTGGGCAAGAAAGGCGCGCCGCTGGCCATCGGCAACCTGGAGCGCTTTGTGGCCGACTACGAGCGCACCAGCGGCCAGCTTGGACTGCCCCCCAACGCGCCCTCGACTGGCAAGAGCGTGGCCATCGTCGGCAGCGGGCCAGCAGGTTTGAGCGCTGCCGGAGACCTTATCCAGAAGGGCCATCGCGTGCGCGTCTTTGAGGCGCTGCACGAACTGGGCGGCGTGCTCGTTTATGGCATTCCGGAGTTTCGCCTGCCCAAATCCATCGTGCGCGGCGAGGTGGACAACCTGCGCCGCATGGGCGTCGAGTTCGAGACCAACGTGGTGGTGGGCAAGAGCGTCACCATCGACGAACTGATGCGCGACGAGCACTACGACGCGGTTTTCGTGGCCACCGGCGCGGGACTGCCAGTCTTCCTCGGCGTTCCGGGCGAGCACCTCAACGGCGTCTACTCGGCCAACGAGTTTCTGACGCGCGTGAACCTGATGCGCGCCTACCAGTTTCCCGCCTTCGACGAGCCGGTCTACGACTGCCGGGACCGCGACGTGATCGTGGTGGGAGGCGGCAACACGGCCATGGACGCGGTAAGGACGGCGCGGCGACTTGGCGCGCGCACGGCCACGCTCGTCTATCGCCGCTCCGAGGCTGAGATGCCGGCCCGCGCCGAAGAGGTAAAACACGCCCGCGAGGAAGGCATCGAGTTTCGCATGTTGACCGCCCCAGTCGAGTTTCTCGGCGACGAAAAGGGCTGGCTTACTGGCGCGCGCTGCGTTCGCATGGAACTCAGCGATCCGGACGAAAGCGGCCGCCGCCGCCCCGTGGAGATCAAAGGATCGGAGTTCGATTTGCCCGCGAATGTGGCCATCATCGGCGTCGGCACCACCGCCAATCCGCTCATCCAGAGCACTACGCCGGATCTGGCGACCAACAAGCGGAACTACATTGTTGCTGACCCTAAGACCCTCCGCACTTCAAAGCGCGGCGTCTTTGCCGGAGGCGATATTGTCACCGGCGGAGCCACGGTGATTCTCGCCATGGGCGCGGGCCGCAAGGCCGCAGCCTCAATTCACGAGTACCTGACCCGCGGAGAGTGGGAAAAGACAGGGAACAGGGAATAGCATCCCTTTGGATTCTTCACGGCTGGTCAAGGGTGGAGCATCCGGCGTGGCCTTGGCGACGAGCCGGCCGTTCTACAAAGAACGGCCGGAGTGGGTTCGTCGACGTTCCCCTGCCTGCCGAATCAGGCGGACTTGACAACCCGGAGCAGCACCTCCGCCTGATAGTCGTAGGAATTTACGCCGCCTCCGTTGTATCTCCTCACGGCATAAGGCCAATCGCAGGGAATATTGGCGCGGACAGGCACATTCTGGTAGCTTCCGATGTGATATTGCGTCTGCCCGTAAGTAAGCTGGCTTCCCGCATAGACGGGAGTTACACCGGCCGTGATGTTCGTCAGGGTTGCGCTGGCCAGGCAGTTGGCGCAATCGGTTAGATAACGAGCGTCGCTCGCCTGGTATTGGCAAACGCGCAACGCCCCCGCGCCAACCTCCGCGATACGGTCGTCCGCCTGGGAGTTCGGGGTTGCGCCGTTTACAAAATTGTCGAACTTGCCTCTCAGCTCCGAGACCGCTTGCTGGACGTTCTTCGCGGGGTCTTTAATCACCTGCGCAACCTCGTCCGCCGTTGGAGGATGATGAAAGAGCGTGTACTGTCCAATCCCGTATCCGCGCGAAGTGATTGCGGCGGGATTGGCGGCGTTGTTCCTGTCCAGGCCAATGGTCACGTAGTTGTCACTATTGGCTCCGCCTGGGACCTGGAAGTGCATGCAGTCGCTCTCCTGCATGAGAATCGCCATGAGGAATGGGATGGGAACTTGAGCAGGGGACAAGGATTTTACGGCCGCAATGGCAGACTGATTGTCTGCCGCGGGATTGGACGAAGATGGAAGGCTTGGAAACGCGGCATCGGCAAGCATTGCCGCGATGCAGGCCACCAACCCCTGATCCACGACTCCGGTGAGAGCCGTTACACTCCCGTTGTTGTAGTTTTTGACCGCGACCGGCGCGGCGCCATCTCCCTGGCTGCTCGATCCATCGTTGTTCATCAGGTCGAATTGAAGCGCCTTGACCGCGTTTGCTGTTCCCGGTCCAAACATTCCGTCGATCGGCCCCTTTCCATAGCCGAGGGAACGCAAATCCCGCTGCAAATCCTGTACCTGGGAAGAAAAAACCTGGCTGGGCGACAATACCAGGCCCGCTACCGCATAGCTTTGAGTACTCACTGAAATACCCTCCTGAACTGGCATGGCGTGAAACGGCGCCTGCTGGTTTGAGTGGACTACTGAGAGACCTTTGCCATGGCCGCCGCAACAAGGATCACTGGAGCCCAGCCGAAGGCGGCGCTCCAGTATCCGCGGCGAAGCAGGTGAATCCGCTACCCCTTCAGCGTCACCGTGATCTTGCGCGCGTCGCCGCCGGTGGAGACAATAGCAATCTCGCCGGTAGCCTTCTTCTGGATGCTCCTGAACTTCTCGCCCCACTCGACCAGGACCAGCGCGTCGGGAGTTAGTAACTCATCCAGCCCAAGTGTTTCCAACTGCCGCTCGCCTTCGAGGCGATAGACGTCCAGATGAAAGAGCTTCATCGGCCTGCCGTCCAGCGCGCCGTCGTACTCGTGCAGCAGGGTGAAGGTGGGGCTGGTCACCTCGTCGGGATCAGCTGCGTCCAGAGCCTGGGCAATGCCTTTGACCAGCGTGGTTTTGCCTGTTCCCAGATCGCCGCGCAGTATCAGAAGTTGCGGCGGAATGAGCAGGCGCGCCAGTTTGCGGCCTACCTCAATGGTGTCCACGCCGCTCTGGGTAGTGAACTCGTGAATCCGGCCTTCGGCTACAGGGGCGGCATTGGTCATCTGGCTTCCTCGCAGGAGGCCGCGTCCGGTGACGACTCCACCGGCAGCCCCTGCAACCAAAGATACCCGCTGGGACCGTCCGCGCGAAAGCGAAAAGCATTTGCGAGCTGCGCAAGGCTGTCAGTGGCCAGCAAGGTGTGCTCATCCGCGTCGCGAACCGCCAAGTCGGCGGCCAGCCCATGCAGATAAACGGCGGCTTCGACGGCCCGCGCAACGTCCGATGGATGCTGCGCGAGCAGGCCCGCGATCAACCCCGTCAGCAGGTCGCCGCTGCCGCCCTTGGCCATGCCGGGATTACCGGTGGTGTTCACGGCGATGCGGCCGTCGGGGTGGGCGATGAGCGTGCGCGCTCCCTTCAGCACCAGCGTGACGCCGTTGCGCTGTGCGAATCCGCGCGCCACTTCAAGCCGTTTGGCCTGCACCTCTGCCACCGGAATGCCCGCCAGCCGCGCCATCTCGCCGGGATGAGGCGTGAGAACCAGTGTGCGCGCCTTGGCCAGTTTTGCCAGCAGCACCGGCTTGGAGGCCAGAATGTTGAGCGCGTCGGCGTCGATGATTGCGGGGATTTTGGTGGCCGAAAGCAGACCGGCGGTGAATTTGACCGTCTCCGGATTCAGGCCCATGCCGGGGCCGATGGCCAGCACCGTCTTTCCGGCCATGAGAGCCGCAACATGATCCGTGGAGAGATTCTGCGCCGCGATGCCGCCCGCAAGGCTTGCGGCAAGCGGCCAGGTCATCAGTTCCGGCGCGATGGACGCCACCAGTTCCAGCACCGGGACTGGAACGGCCGCCGTCACCAGCCCTGCCCCGGCCCGCAACGCCGCCAGGGCCGCCATGGCGGGAGCGCCGGACTTGCCCACCGAACCGCCCACCACCAGCACGTGGCCAAAGTTGCCCTTGTTGGCCGCGGCCGGGCGGGGCGTCTGCGTGAGCAAGAGCGCTGAACCAGCCCAGTTCAGCTTCTGCGCAGAGATGACCGCTGCCTCCGGAGAACCGATCTGCGCCACCACGACGGGCTGCGACCAGTTCCGGGTGAGCTGCCCAAAAACGTGCGCCGGCTTCGGCGCGGTAAAGGTAATGACCGCATCGGCAGGAAAGACCGGGCCGGCTACCGTCGCGGCGGACTCGTCGGCCGGCCAGCCAGAGGGCAAGTCAATGGCAAGAACGGGAGCAGGACAGGCCTTCAGCCATTCAAGCGCGGCCAGGGCCAGCCCTTTCAGCGGCGGCTTGAAACCGGTGCCGACCACGGCATCCAGGATTAGATCGGCCTCCAGCGCGGCTTTGTGCTGGGCCAGATCTTCAGACGTCTCGATGATGTGGATGAGACCATGCGCCGGGCTGGTCAGCTCGCGCCAGGCTTCGGCTGCGTCGCCCGTAAGCCCGTCGCGCGCGCCCAGCAGCACAGTGGTCACCTCCAGGCCGGCGCAAGCGAGCTGCCGCGCCGCCATCATGCCGTCACCGCCATTGTTGCCGCGTCCGCAAAGAACCGTCACCCGCCGCGCCCGCGGAAACTGCTGGCGCGCAAAGGCAGCCACCGCCGCCGAGGCCGCCCGCATCAGGTCGATGGACGGCACTCCAAACCGCTCTGTCGTCAAGCAGTCACACGCCTGCATCTCGGCTGCGGAAAGTATGTGCATAGTGACATGGTACGACAGAGAACAGTGGCAGAGATTCGATAAGACCAAGAACCGGCTTATCGACTATTAAATATTCTTTTGGCAGCTTCGACGTTTGCGGGGAGTAATGCGTGGCTGAGAGGGGTTTGTGCTATCCCATGTCCCCAAAAGCGAGGGTTACCCGCTCATTTGTGATTGGTCGGACATGGACCACCCGCCCAGGATCGATCCGGAATCCAGACGAATTGCCCCCACCACCACCCTCCCGCAATGAGCGCGGGGAGGATGGGGCACCAGCCAATTATTGTGATAATTCCGCTTTGAACAAAACCCTCCACTCCTGTTGGTGCTTATTAGCGATTCCCTGCAATCCTGCAAGAGCTGACGATGCTCTCCTTGATGTCTTCGCACTGGCTTTTCCCATGGCTTCAATTAAATGCCGAGAGGCATCTGTCCCGGTAAAGGCCTCAAATCCAGGCAGATTATCTCGATATTGCAGATCGAGGTCTGCCAGTTTCGTTCTATTCCTGTTTATCGCGGCTCTTAGTTCGAGTGAAAAAACGACTCCGTCGTCTGAAACATCCTGTTTGCCGGATTTGCCAGTCAAGGCCGCAGCCTTGGTCGATTGAAACAATATCGATAGCAACAGCATTCTCAAAAAACGGTGCGACTGTTCGGCTGAAAGGGGGGTGCTTTCGGCCTGGGAATCCTGTCCGTTGAGACGATTCGCCGCCGTCTGCGATAACGAAGGCGGCGCAAGGAAAAGTATCCCTGATGTAACAATGGAACAGATTTGCTGCTGGAATGCCTGAAAGCGCTTCCCTTCCGTCGTATCAAAATAGGCGAGAATAGCATCTACGTCTGCTGGCTGCAAGTTGGATGCAATTTCCTGTTCATAGCATTTCCCTGGATCACAACGGCTATATTCGGCATATGCGGCCGCAGCGTCGGCAGGCAATGTAGGCAGATCTTTTTCAAGATCGGCACGGATACGGTCATGGATAGGCTTCCATTTCGGATTCTTCTCGTCCCAATCCTTGACGCCCGTGCCCGCGCTGAGCCGCCGTGTCTGGATAGTTGCCTGAACACTCAGCAATCCATGGTCCGCGACGCTCGGTGTGCTTGAACTATTAGGGTTTGTTTTGACAAAGGTGATATCGCGCAGGATGAGATCGATCTTTTCCGAATCAACCTGACCACACCAAGCCGTCTGCGCCAGGACAAGCATACCGCCTGTGATCATAGCCCTGATCAGGAGGAATCGCGCTTGTTGATGTTTTTGCGTCAATTTCATGCAAATGGCAACCATATAGAACAGATTCGCAATATGCTACCTTAGTCTGCGCTCGGGCGGCTGTGCAGATTCCAGCTAATTGTACTCTGTGATCGAGGATTCAGGGACCATGGATCAGTTAAATCCAGAAAATGATCGCAAGCAAGAATAACTATTTCAAAACTGACTGCTGTTTGTACGGCTAGCACGTCCGCATTGCGTGAATTGGGACGGTTGACCTGCAGGCCGGGAAATAGCTTCTCTGAAGTCGCCCAGCTTCCGTCGGAGCTCTGTTCTGTTCGCGGCTCACCGAGCCATCAGCACCAGAAGCCAGCCGTTCAATCCCGCAATGAGAACGGCGACGAACCAGGCGAGGCATTGCAGCCAGCGGGCGTTTACAAACTCACCCATCTTCTTGCGGCTGCCGGTGAACATGACCAAAGGAATCACGGCGAAGCTCAGTTGCAGCGAAAGAATCACCTGGCTGAAGATCAACAGCTTTTCCGTGCCCTGCTCGCCGGTGACCGCGACCACGATGATGGTGGGAATGATAGCCAGCGAGCGTGTAATGAGCCGGCGCAGCCAGGCAGACAGCTTGAAGTGGATGAAGCCCTCCATGACCACCTGCCCGGCCAGCGTGCCGGTGATCGAAGAGTTCTGCCCCGAGGCCAGCAGCGCAATGGCAAACAGCGTGCTGGCGCCGGTGGCGCCCACCAGCGGGCTGAGCAACTTGTAGGCGTCCTGGATGGCGGCGACCTCAAAGTGCCCGCTGCGATTGAAGACCGCCGCTGCCACAATCAGGATTGCCGCATTTACAAACAGGGCCACGGTGAGCGCCAGCGCGGAGTCGATGTTGGCCATTTGAATGGCCTCGCGCTTGCCCTTGGGTGTGCGCTCATACTTGCGGCTCTGCACGATCGAGGAGTGCAGGTAGAGGTTGTGGGGCATGACCGTCGCGCCCAGAATCCCGATGGCGATGTAGAGCATGTCGGGGTTGGTGACGATGGCCGGCGAGGGGATGAAGAGGTTATGCAGCGCAGGCCAGTAATCCGGCCGTGATAAGAACATCTGCACGCCGAACATGCCCACGATGGTCCCGATGAGCGCGATGACCAGCGCCTCAATGTAGCGGAAGCCCCAGCGTTGCAACACCAGGATCAGCAGCACGTCCAAGCCGGTGATGAGCACGCCGTAGAAGAGCGGAATATGGAAGAGCAGTTCCAGCGCGATAGCCGAGCCGATTACTTCGGCCAGGTCACAGGCCGCGATGGCGATCTCAGCGAAGATCCAGAGGGCATAGCTTACCCTTGGGCCGTAGGCCTGATGGCAAAGCTGCGCCAGGTCGCGTTCAGTGGCCACGCCCAGTTTGAGCGACAGGCTTTGCAGCAGAATGGCCATCAGATTCGAGGCCATGATGACGAACAGGAGCGTGTAGCCGAAGCGCGAGCCGCCGGCAATGTCGGTGGCCCAGTTTCCTGGGTCCATGTAGCCAACTGAGATCAGAAATCCGGGGCCAAGAAAGCCCAGCAGCCGCCGCCAGTACTGCGGCGACCGGGAGAGGCGCACCGTGGCATGAACTTCCGGCAGCGAAGGCACCTGGTGCTCGGGCCCCGGCGCGAGGCCAGGGATTACGGGCAATGCGGGTTCGGCTGTTGTGCTCATATTTCCGAGTATGCCACAATTGGTTAACTATGGTTAACTTTTTTCGTTAAATTTACTTATCCTTCAAGTTCTGGCCGAAGCCATACCGCCTCTGCTGCCGGGCGCCCCAGAATCGTGATACCCGCAGGGATCTCAATTGAAACGGTTTGATCGTAATTCTGGCTGACAACGCGTAGGCTCTGTCCGGGCCCGATTCCGTTATGATGCAGAAAGAGCAGCAGTTTGTGGTCGCGCTCATGGAGGCTGGTAACGGTATAGCACCGTCCCGCGACAGCCTCTGAGAGCGGAGTTTCGCCGCGCAGCTTGCGCTCGGCCGGGCTCTCTGGCAGTACCTGGTTTCCATGCGGGCAGGCGCCGCTCTCACCCAGCTTCTCCCTGAGCTTGGCTTCAAAGGCCGGAGAGACGGCGTGCTCCAGCCGCTCGGCCTCCTCATGAATCTCGTGCCACTCCATGCCGAAGATCTCGCTCAACATGCGCTCAATGAGATGATGGCGCAGGGCGGTGCGATAGGCGGTCTCCCGGCCGGTCGCGGTCAGCCGCACAATGCCGTCGGCGCCCACCTCGACATAGCCGTCGCGCTTGAGCCGCTTCAGCGCCATGGTCACCGCGGGCGCGGAGACTTCAAGCCAATGCGCCAGCACCGCCGGAATCACCTCGCGCCCCTCGGCTTCGGCTTCGAGGATGGCCTTGAGGTAGTTCTCTTTCGATACGTGGATCGAGTCTTTCATCGCCGGACTGCAATCAGTCTATATGGTAGAGCAGCCAGCATCCGCCGATCTGACAGCTCACTTGGCACTGTGGTTCCCGCTGTACTCGGATAAAATGGTTTACGCGATGGACATTGAGACAATTGGCAGTGATTGGGCAGGACGGGTCATCGACGGACGGTTTTCTCTCCTCCAATGGTTGGGCGGCTCTGAGCGGGGTGGTGTCTTCCTCACAGAACTGCAAGAACATCAATCCCAGAAAGCGGCCATCAAGCTCATCCCGGCAGATACCGCGGAGGCGGAAGCTCATCTCGCCGGCTGGGCGGCCACTGCGACTCTGTCTCATCCGCACCTGATGCGCCTGTTTTACAGCGGACGTTGCCAGATTGGCGCCACCCCGCTGGTTTACGCCGTGACGGAATATGCCGAGGAAAACCTCTCGCAGATCCTTCCCGACCGGCCGCTCACGCCCACTGAGGCCAAAGAGATGCTCGGCCCAGTCCTCGATGCGCTCGCCTATCTTCACGGAAGAGGGCTCGTGCACGGCCACCTCAAGCCATCGAATATCCTGGTCGTCGACGATCGGCTGAAGCTTTCTTCAGATAGCGTTCAAGTCATAGGCGAGAGCGGCAAACACATTCCGGCGCCGGGAGTCTACGACGCACCGGAGTGCGCCACTGGGACGATCTCCCCTGCCGCGGACGTCTGGTCGCTCGGCGTCACCCTGGTTGAAGCCTTGACCCAGCATCCGCCGATTTGGAACAGATCGACGCAAAGCGAGCCGATTGTGCAGGCGTCCATTCCAGAGCCCTTGGCTGGCATTGCGCGGGAATGCCTGCGCTTCGACCCTCAGCACCGATGCACCATCGGCGATGCCAAGGCCCGTCTCGAACCCGCCGGGGCGCTGCCGAAAACCGCCGGCAAGACGAGTGGAACGGCTCCTGCCAGGCTCCGCGTGCCGGCATTCGTTGCCGCAGGTCTCGTTCTGCTGGCGGTCATCGCAGTTCTGCTCCTGCGATCGCACTGGGCTCAGTCGGCGCAGCCAGCCGGGGAACAACAACCTGAGTCAGCTAATTCCTCGCTTCCGCCTGAAGCTCAGAGCGACAAGGGTGCAGCGGGAAGGGGTGCGGTGGCAGAACGAGTGCTGCCCGACGTGCTTCCAACTGCCACTGCGTCCATTCGCGGACAGGTCAACGTGAAGATCCGGGTCGCGGTGGATCCAGATGGCGGCGTTTCAAATGCAACAATCGACTCGCCGGGGCCGAGCAAGTACTTCGCCAAAGTGGCCCTGCAAGCGGCACAGCAGTGGAAGTTCAAGCCTGCGCAGGCCGGTGGCCGGGTCATCTCCAGCGCATGGGTCCTGGAGTTTCAGTTCACACAGGCCGGAACCGAGGTCACGCCCGTCGAAGTAGCTCCTTAAAGAGTCTCTGAGTAAGTTTCTATTACAAGCCAACATTCCCTCAGGAGCTAGTGTAGGCCGCCGCAAATAGCGTCATTTTCATACGGATCAGGTTGACATCGAATTACTTGAAACCTTCCCTCGGGGGCTAAACAGGCTGCGGAAAAACTCGGAATTTCGGGTGAAATTGGCGGAAAGCGTCCCTCCGGGGCTGAAGCCCGCGTTGATTTTTTAGGCTTTATGCGGGGGTTAACCCCCCCGCCTCCCTCCGAATCGTGTTTTTTCGCAGCCTGCAAAGCCCCGCTCATTCCAGGCATTTTGCGGCACGACTGAAGTCGTGCCCTTTCAAGACATAAACGACCCTCTGTGTGACGGACGCCACTAGAGCGGAACCATAGTCAATGTGGCCTTATAAGTTCCATCGACTGGAGCGCTTCGGTTTCGGGATACATCAACTCTGGTTCCGCTATTGGGATTCGGTCTACATCATTTCCGAAGTTGTTCTATTCGCGGTCAACCCCTTCCCCGGAAGGCTCTTCCTTTTTGCCACCAATGCAACAGGACCTCTCCACGAGTGGAGAGGCCCTGCTGGTTTCGTGCTGTTGTTGGATGCCTTATTTGTTCACAATCAGCGTGAACTCCGCGGTCTTCTGCAGCGATCCAGACGTGGCGGTCACGGTCACCGTCGAACGGCTGAAAGTAGGCGACCACTTTCCACCGCAACCGGTGAACAGGCTCATGCCAACTACGCTCACCGTAAGCAGAAGCAGCAACTGCAGGCGGCGGCGATTCTTGAAGCCAAAGAAGCAGCACAGAGCTACCGCCAACGTTGCCCCTGGGAACAGCGGGCTGGAGTTGGTGTGTACAGCTGCTACTGAGGCTGAGGTTGTGGAAATCGAAAGCTGCGCTGTGGCAACCGCGGTGCCGTTCGGCGTCACGCTTGTGGAGGCGCACGTTGCTCCGCTGGGCAATCCGGTGCAGGCGAAGGTAACCGCGGTGTCGAATCCATATTCAGGAGTGATCGATACCGTGACCGCACCGGTGCTTCCAGCGACGATCGAAACTTCCGGCGGAGTGAGTGTAAAGGAGAAGTCCGGCGGAATCGCGCTGATGGTGTAGGTAGCCGTCGCAACCGTGCTGCTGGTGTAGCCAGTCTCAACGGCAATGGCTTCAATGGTTGAAGTTCCGATGGTGGCTAACGGGATGGCGCCGGTGTACTTGGTCGAGCTGGTTGTCGGCGTTGTTCCCGTAGTCCCTGCGGTGACGGTGTAGTAGATTGTCGCTCCCGCCGTGGTTGAAGCGAGGGTGACCTTGGTTGCCGAACCATAATAGGTGCCGGCTGCTGGGGTGAAGGCAGGCGCAACAACCTGGCCAATTGGGTTGACCGTGATGGTCAACTGGGCCTGGGGCGCTGCCGTGTAGTCGCTGTTTCCAGCCTGATTCGCGTCGATCACGATTGTGCCGAGGCCCGTAACGGTCAGCGTGCTGCCGCTCAGGGTACCAGCGCCAGCAGTGGAGCTGGGGTCGATTGTGAAGACAACGGCATTGCTCGATGCTCCGCCTGTCGCGGCCAGAGCGATTGGCGCAACACCGTAGGTGACCGATTCCGATGCCGCGGGGCTTGTGAAGGTGATGGCCTGCGTCGCCTTGGTGACCGTGATGGTCACCTGAACCTGGGCCGCCGCAGAGTAGTCGGTGGTGGCAGCCTGATTGGCGTCGATCACGATTGTTCCGGGGCCCGTGATGGTCAGCGTGCTGCCACTCAGGGAGCCGGCGCCGGCTGTGGAGCTGGCGTCAATGGTGAAGACAACAGGACTGGTTGAAGCACCGCCTGTCGCGGCCAGTGTGATCGGCGCAACGCCGAAGACGACTGATTCCGATGCGGTGGGATTTGTGAAGGCGATGACCTGGGGAGCAGCGGTGACCGTAATGGTCACCTGAACCTGTGGCGCTGCCGCATAGGTGGAGTCACCCGCCTGATTGGCATCGATCACGATGGTGCCCACGCCCGTGATGGTCAGCGTATTGCCGCTAAGTGTTCCGGCGCCTGCTGTGGAACTGGCGTCGATTGACAAGACAACTGGGTTGGTGGAAGCGCCGCCCGTTGCAGTCAGCGTGATCGGCGCAACGCCGTAAACGACTGACGCTGGCGGGACCGGATTGAAGGTGATGGTCTGAGCGATCAACGACTGGCCGATGCCAGCAAGTGTCGCCGCTCCGCTGTTTCCGTCAGAATCCGTAGTGGTCAGCGTTTCGCTGAAGCTGGCCCCGGAGGTGGGTGTGAAGGTGATTGCCACCGGGAAGGCGGAGCCGCCCGAGAACGTCGATGCACAGGTTGTGGTCGCAGGAGCGACGGGAGGAATCAGAACGGCCGAGAAGTCAGCCGGGGAGCTAAAGGTTACCGTCTCGGGTGTTGTGCAATCGCCGTCATTCAGGATGATGTTGACAGGATTGAGGGTTGCCGAGTTGGTGCTCGAGTTTCCTACCTGAGTCGTGGGCAGCGCCACATTGTTGACTGTCGACTCGAACAGCGTGTCGCCGCCAGAGCCCGTGGCGGAGCTATAGACCGCCCCAAACAGATTGCCCTTGGAGTCGATTGTCAGCAGCTTGGCGCCCTGCGTCGAAACCGTGTACATGGCTGCAAGGTTGATGGCGGCACCGGTATTCGGGAACGCGAAGATTCCATCGTACTGGGTCGCAAAGTAAACGGTGCCGTCAGTACCCACGGTTACGGCGTCCAACTCATCGTCGTAGTTGCCGGGAGTTGCGTTGGTTTGGGTACTCAGAACCGTCGGTGTCGCGGCGAAGCCTGTTGTTACACCGCCGAATCCGGCCCCTGCGCTAACTGGCAACTCGTTCAGATCGGAATAGACGCTCTCGTTGGAACCCTTGCCGTTGAGGTCGGAATCCGTAAAGAACAGATTGCCCCATTGATCGAAGGCCATCGCACCAACATTGAGCTGAATTGTGGTTGGAGATTGCACTTCCTGGTAGACCTCTACCGGAGCGCCGTTGCCCGCAATACACGCCACATTGCACTCCCAGATGGAGTCAGGAGCGGTATTTGCGTTGGTCATGGAGTAGAAGAAGTCGCCGGCTGCGTCAAACGCCATCGACGAAACTCCAAAATAGTAGCCGTTGGCGGCCGAATTCAGGTAATTGTTGTTGGCCGCGGAGTTCCAGGCGAAACCGCACTCCGTCGTATCGGTCCCTGTGCAGGGAGCAGGAGTCGTCAGGTTGCCTGAGTTGTCAGTGCTGGGCGAACTCACCGTCGCATAAGCACCGCCGTTGTACGGAACCTTGACGACAGCGTTGGTGTACAGACCGCCGATGTAGAGGTTGTTCTGGCTGTCGATGGTGACCGGTCCGACGTTGCCGTAGGAGCCCAGGTTAGTCACGGCGAGAGTCTTCGGGTTAACGAGCAGAACCGAACCGCCGTATTCAGTCGAAACAAGGATGTTCCCATCCGTGTTCACTGCGAAACTGGTGCCCGCGGCATCCGCGCTGGAGAGAGCTCCACCGTTGGGGAAGGCGATCAGCCAGTTAACCTGGCTCAGAATCACGTCCGCGGCAGCAGGAATGGCGGGAGCTGCCTTGACCGTGATGGTCTGCTGAACCTGGCTCGCCGGCGCGTAGTCTGCGTTGCCAGCCTGGTTCGCGTCAATCACGAGCGTGCCCGCGCCCGTAAAGGTCAGCGTGTTGCCGCTGATGGTTCCGGTACCGGTGGAAGCGGCGTCAATGGTAAAGGTAACGGGAAGCCCGGAGCCCGCAGTAGCCGAAAGCGTGATGGGAGCGGCGCCAAGGCTAACTGACGAAGGAGGCGCCGTGAAGTTGATGGTCTGCGGTGCCTGGCTGACCGTAACGGTTGCCTGAACCTGGGGCGCAGCCGAATAGGAGGAGTTGCCCGCCTGATTGGCATCGATCACGATGGTGCCCACGCCTGTGATGGTCAGCGTGCTGCCGCTAATCGAGCCCGCGCCGGCAGTTGAACTGGCATCGATGGTGAAGACGACCGGGTTGCCCGAGCCGCCGCCAGTCGCTGTCACCTGGAACGGACCAGCGCCATAGACGGCTGTCACTGGTGGAACCATGGTGAAGTTGATGGTCTGCGCGGTCAGTGCCTGGCCCGCGCCAGAGATCGTTCCCGTTACGCTGTTGGAAAGCGAGTCCGTCACCATCAGCGTACCGCTTACCGGACCCGCAGCGGTCGGCGTGAAGGCGATCGACAGCGGGTAACTGGCACCACCTGAGTCTGTTGATGTGCAGGTTGTGCCCATAGTTGGGACGAACACGGACGGAACGCTAATCACGCTAACGTTGTCACCGCCAGCGCAAGTGCCGTCATTAAGGATGATAGTGATCGGGTTGAGAGTCGCCGAGTTCGTGGCTGTAACCCCAAGCGGAGTCGTGGGGAAAGTCACGTTGTTCACGGTGATTTGCCCATAAGTGTCGGCGCCGCCGGAGCTGATTACCGTATTATTGGACACCACATAAAGATTGCCGCTGGCGTCAAGACCCAGCACTTTTGCACCTTGTGCCGAAACCCCGTATATCTGCGCCGGATTAACAGTTCCAGCATTGTTCGGGAATGCATAAGTGCCGCTATAGAGGGTCGCCATGTACACGGTGCCAGTGACCTGATCGATGGCTACTCCGTCTATCTGGTCGCCAGGACTGGAAGGGGTATAGGAATACAGGACCGTCGGAGCAGCGGCAAAGCCTGTTATCGCTCCACCGTAACCCGCCGCCGAGCTGGTAAGCAATTCATTGAGATTGGAGGTCGTGCCATTTCCGCTCTCGTCGGTAAAGAAGAGGTTTCCAGAGGGATCGAAGGCCATTTCCCCAATTTGGAGCTGCGCGGTGGCGCTCACCGGTTCCTGGAATACCACGATAGGAGTCGCGCCGCCGGTGCCAGCAAGGCAGGCGAGCGAGCACTCCCATATCTTTCCTTCGCCGTAGGACGGCATCGTTTCCCAAAACAAATCGCCCTGCGCGTCCAGCACGAGGTTCTCGATCTGGAAATACCAGCCATCGCCGGAAAACGTCAGATTGGGCATATAGCAGGACGCCGTGTCCAGCGATGAGTTGGCTCCAAAATTGGCGCAAGCCGTCTTTGTACCGGTGTCCAACACCGCATAATTTCCGTTCCCGAGGTAAGGAACCTTGACGACACTGGAACTGTATGCGTTTGTGACGTAGAGGTTGTTCTGGGCGTCTATTGTGACTCCCTGGACGCTGCCCCAGCCCCCCCCGTTCGCCCCAAGTACGCTTGTCACAACGCCGGTTTGCGTGTTGAGCATCTCCAGGTCCTGGTTCGTGCCCACAAAAACCTCGCCGGCCGAGGAGTTCACAGCAATATTCTGGCCAGCTGGAGCTCCGCCCCAATTGGTTCCGCCTTTGAGGACGGTGTTTAGCCAGTTGACCTGGCTCACTACAACAGGTGGCACTGTTGACGCGGCGTTCGCTGCCGTCGCGCAAAGGCACATAGCCAGGACGAAAAGCATGGCAGTCCATGCTTTCACGGCGAATGACCCTGATGGATACCTCAATCTGTTCAAAATGGCTCGCATCACTACTCCTCCGTTGAGTTCGCTCCCCATGGGGGGAACTGTTTGTGCTTGGTTTGTTCCGCGCTGTCTTTTCTCATGGTCCACTTCTGCCTGAGCCAGTCCCGAGCGTTCTTCCTGCAGCCCACGTCCTTCAATTGTGGTTAGCGTCTGTGTTGTTCTTTTGATTTGCCGCTCTGTGTAGCCCAATCTGCACTCCCATAGCCCGGTTGGAAAGCACGTCTTGCTTTCGCCTTCCGGAGCATAGCCCTTGTTGCTTCTCCCGTGGCATCCACCCGATGGAGGATAGTGATAAGGGAATACCCCAACATTAATCCTGCCAGTCCGCACAACAGTCCGACAGAAACACGCAGGAAAAAGAACCCTGCAAAGCCTGCCTGCACCCTCGCAAACCCCCACTCTGGCCGGAACGATCTGGCTTCCGCGGCGGCCTAAGGTGCAAGTCTTGAATCGGATATACGGTACTCGACGCGATTCGGAGTTGTCAAGAACTACATGAAACGCTTCGACTTCGCTCGTGGTATCGATACCGTTCCAGAAAATAACCCTCCTGTCTGGTGCTTCGAAAACGACAGAAATTCAGCCCTGCGCACGACATCCACGTCTGGCATCTGCTCCTGAGAAAAAGACCAAAACTGAGCCGAAAGGCCGCTCAAGATACAAGACAAGCCTTCCCCCTTCCGCTCGAACCTCTGAATCGTAGTTCAAGGGAACCCGTTTGGCAAGATCAATCAGGAAACGGAAGCGTGCCCCGAGATAGAACCGGAACGAAGAAGTACGGGAAGGTAACCAGGCGCTGGTTACCCGAGCATGTTTCGCTGAAATGCGCCTAACTGGCAGTAAGACCAGCCAGAGCGGCAGCACCTGTGAGAGTGACAACTGACCCTCCGGTGCTTTGCCGCGCTCTTTACTACAGTTATACTTCCTTTCTTTTCGGTGGAGCCCGGCCTAAAGGCCCAGCGCATCTGCTCATTTTCAGGGGGCTTCAGGTGTTCAGGCCCCTGCTCTCTCCGAAACTCGTAATCTGCAACTGTAGTATCTTGGGCCGAAACCGGCGGACAGGCCATTGAAACGGCCCCAAAAACAACGAGGAGATGCCGCGGGGTTGAGAACCCGCGGCATCTCCTCGGCCAATCACGTACGACAGGCGCCGCCCTACTGCGTCACCACAAACAGGGTGATCGACTGGGCGGGGAAGGTGTAATTCCCGATGGTGCTGGTTGTGCTTCCCCCTGCCGGCGGCGTTACGGTCACGGCTGGCTGCGCAACGATGGCAGCCAGGTTGGCATTGCTGTAGAGGTAGGCCTGCGCTGTGCCAGTGGTCGCCGGGACGCCCGCCAGCGAAAGCGTACTGGTCAGGGGGCCAAAGGTTTTGTTGATCACCATCACAGTCACAGCGTTGTCTGAAGTGCGCAGCGCGCCGTAGACCGCAAGCTGGCCCTCGGCATCGGCATTGGACGAGTTGGTGCTGGTCGAAGCCAGTGCCGTGTCGCCAAACGTCGATTTATTCCCGTCATAGTTGCGGTACATCGCGAACGCCATGGTGCCGGGAACCTGCTGAGAGGGATTGGTCGTCGGCCACAGCGTACCCAGATCGAGGCCTTCTCGCCCGAAGATGCCCAGGATGTCGGCCTGCGTGACTGCGCCATTGATGGACTCCAGTCCGCCCCAGTTGTATTCGTCGATGGCCAGCTTTGTGCCGGGGTAGTCGGCTGCAACCCAGTTTTTCATCATCGGAATCAGTTGCGGCGCCTGCTGCGGCACCGTGCAGCTCAAGGAACTCGGATCAGTGGAGTAATTCGGCTGAGGAAACTGGCCGCTGGCATCGGTATAGGTAGGATCCCAGAAGACGCGCGTGGAGTTCATCCGCGCCTGTTGCATCCCGGTGTTGCCCGCGGTGGCAAAGGCAACGGAGTTACCGCTGCCAGTGGGATATTGGGCCGCAAAGTAGGTGTGCAAGTCAACGTAATCCAACAGCCGTTTGCCGTATGTGTTTTCCGCCGCCGCAAATTGTTGCAGGTAGTATTCGATGAACGGGATGCCGCCGTGCGCAGTTCGGTCGGCCGGATTGCTCCACGGCTCCCAGCAGGGGCCCGTTCCCCAACCGGCCTCCACATCCTTCTTGGAATAGAAGTAGTCCCACCAGTAGTCCATCACCGGTCCGCTGACCTCGGCGGTCGAATCGACCGTTTTGATGGCCAGGGCTGTGCCAATGCCACCGTTGGTCACTTCGTCGTAGGTAAAGGGATCGGGATGCACGTCGAAGCTTCCCGCATCCCACCAGCTGGGCTCATTGTCCAGATCGTAGATGGCTACGCCGCTTGTTCCGTTATTTGCATCCCCAGGACCGAACTTGCCCACCAGGTAATTCACCCAACTGCCCGTCCAGGTTGCGTCCGCCCATGATGCGGTTACCGCGGAGGCGGCAGGCGGCGTGGGAGGAGGCTCCGAAATGCTGGTGACCAGAGGATTGTTGCCAGTTATCCTGCACCCGCCGGAGCTTGTGCAACCATTGACCCCTTCGGGATAGACTCCGTTGCCGCATTGGCGCGAGGTGTCCACCTTCTGCTGACCGGGGTAAGTCGCTACCGGGAAGCTGCACGAGGTGCTATCCTTTGCCACCCAGCCGAGCACGGGAACCGTGCCCAGGGTCTTGACCCCGGAGGCGGCGTTCCTCTCAACCAGGGCATCGAAGGCCTTGACCCCGCTCACCGGAGACAACCCGTCTCCCCCGGTGCCGCCCTGATTTTCGAAGTACCAGTCGGAGATGGAACTGGTTACGTCCAGTTGATAGTTGTAGCGCTCGGTGGAGTCTCCTCCCCAGCGATCAATGGAGATGTTGGCTTTCTGAGCCGTGGTAGCGTCAAGCAAGTACGCGTCCATGCCGTAAATGTCCGGGCTGATGGCGTGGGTCGGATTGCCCGCATCCACGGTCAGCGCCGGGCCGGTGGCAGCAGCTGGCGGATTCAGAGTTACGGTAACGCTGCCGCTGATGTTCGTGTACCCGGACAGGGCGCTGGTGGCAGTGACGGTGACGCTTGCCGGAGCCGGATAGGGCGTGGTGTAGAGGCCGCCCGAGCTGAGCGTGCCCGCAAGCACCTGGCTGGTGCAGGTGGAACAGGCCAGCGTCCAGGTTACCGCCTTGCTGTAGTTGCCGGTGCCGGCAACGTTGGCCACGAACTGCACCGGGGTTCCGATGGTCGCGGTCGAGGGCGTCACCGTGATGGAGGTGACCGATGGCTTGTTGTAGTTGGCTGTGACGGTCATATTGGCGTTCATCGTCACAGTGCAGGCGCCCGCGGCTGTGCTGGTGGCGCATCCAGTCCACGAAACAAAGGAATAGCCTTGCGACGTAGCGGGAGCGCTGAGCGCAACGGCAGTTCCCGCGTTATAGGTGAGCGTCATCGGGGTCGGTCCATAGCCGTTGTTGTTGTTGTCTGACGGGATCGCCTGAATGTCCACGCCGCTGGCTGGAGCGGTCGAGTCCACCGTAAGCGTGTAGGTCGTTGCGCCGGTCACCGTCACCGAACCCGTTCCCGAAGCGCTGTTGTAAATCGAGGAACTCGCTGTGTCCGGCGTATAGCTGACGGTCAGCGTATCGATCCCTGCCGCCAGCGATCCGGCGGGAACATTGATGGTTGCGCCTCCGCTGCTGAGAGTGGCCGCCGCGGAGGTGTAACTGCCGCTGGTCAGGGTTACGGAACCTGCCGGCGTGGGAGTGCCGCTGACGGCAACCGTCACCGTCAATGCCTGCGCTATCGTAATGCTCGAAGGAGAAGGCGTCACCGTCACCGCCGGCGTTGTCTTCGTCACCGTCACCGAGTTTGTTCCGGCAGCGCTGTTGTAGGTTGCAGAGCTTGCCGTGTCCGGCGTATAGCTGACGGTCAGCGTGTCGGTCCCTGCCGCCAGCGATCCGGCGGGAACATTGATGGTCGCACCGCCGCTGCTAAGCGTTGCCGCCGCGGAGGTGTAGCTGCCGCTGGTCAGGGTTACGGAACCTGTCGGCGTGGGATTGCCGCTTCCCCCGCTGACGGCAACCGACACCGAAAACGCTTGTGTCGTTGTAACGCCCGATGCAGGCGGCGTCACCGTGACCGCCGGGGTGATCTTGGCCGGAGCGGCGACCGTTACCCAACTCGTTCCCGAGGCGCTGCTGTAAGCCGAAGAACTGGCTGCATCCGGCGTATAACTGACCGTCAGCGTATCGGTCCCCTTGGCCAGCGAACCGGCGGGAATAATGATCGGTGCACTGGACGGGGTACCTTCAAGAGTCATTGCCGTGGAGGTATAGCTGCCGCTGGTCAGCGTCACAGTGCCCGTTGGAGCCGCGTCGCCGCTGGGAGCACTGACTGTAACCGTCACCGTCAACGCCTGCGCCGTTGTGATGCTCGATGCAGAGGGTGTCACCGTGACCGCCGGGGTGATTTTGGCCGGAGCGGCAACCGTTACCGAACTCGTTCCCGTTGCACTGTAGTATGTCTCAGCGCTGGCTGTGTCCGGCGTATAGCTGACGGTCAGCGTATCCGCGCCCGTCGCCAATGAACCGGCGGGAATATCGATCGTCGCGGCACCTACGCTCAGCGTTGCCGCCGAGGAGGTGTAGGTTCCACTCTTCAGCGTCACAGTGCCGGTGGGAGTTGGGTTGCCGGCGCCGCCGCTGACGGCAACCGTCACCGTCAACGCCTGCGCTGTTGTGATGCTCGCCGCGGACGGGGTTACTGTCACCGCCGGCGTTGTCTTCGAAATGGGCGGAGTCGTCGTTCCCCCGCCGCCGCAAGCCGTCATCCACAGGCTCAGTCCTATTCCAATCCAAGCCGCCGCAATCCACCGCAAACTCTTCATTTCCATGCTCCCAAAACCTCTCAAAGACCGGCTCTCGCCAAGCCTGATCGCAACACAAAACACTCACAACGAGGTGCCATTATTCAGTACCATCCTAGTCCAGGAAGTGCACCAAGCGGCTTCAAAGGTGAGAATGATTGCGGCGGACACAAAACTTTCGTGTTCGGGGTACTCCTTTACAATGAATCATTTATACCATTATCCCCTTTACTTTCAATAAGTTGATGTTTACCTGATGCTACAATGAAACCATGTTTCGCGACCTGGCCCCGCTCTACAGCTACATGCGCCGCTACCGCTGGGGATACCTGTGGGGCACGCTCTCGTGCATCTGCACCAACGGTATCTGGGTGCTCTTTCCCCAGGTCATCCAGAGAGCCATCGATGAGATGGGGCACGGCGTCAACCGCCAGAGAATCCTCCTCTTTGCCGGCCTTCTGGTCGCCATTGCCCTGGTCAAGGGCGTCTTTCTCTACTCCCAGCGCTGGATTCTCATCGGCATCTCGCGGGAGATCGAGTTCGACCTGCGCAACGACCTCTTCAAAAAACTGGAGCGGCAGGACTCGGGCTTCTATCAGCGCTATCGCACCGGCGACATCATGGCCCGTCTGACCAACGACTTGAATGCGGTGCGCATGTTGCTCGGCCCCGCCCTGATGTACAGCGCCAACACGGTCTTCTTCACCGTGGGAGCATTGTTCTTCCTGCTGCGCATCAGCCCCTGGCTCACACTCGTGGCCTGGGCGCCGATGCCCCTGGCCAGCATCCTCATTCAGTACTTCGGGAGCAGGATTCACGACCGCTTCGAGCGCATCCAGGCCAGCTTCTCCGAGATTTCTTCGCAGGCCCAGGAGAACTACTCCGGCGCCCGGCTGGTGCGCGCCTTCGCCCGCGAGGAGTCCCAGACCGACCTCTTCGAGCGTCTCAACCGCCAGTACATTGCCCGCTCCCTGCGGCTGGTCCAACTGATGGGCATGCTGTGGCCCACCCTCGAGTTCATCCTCGGCATCTCCATGATCATCACCCTGCTGGCCGGCGGCCACCTGGTGATCGCTCATCGCATCAGCGTTGGCCAGTTTGTGGCCTTCAACACATATATGGTGATGCTCATCTGGCCGATCATCGCGGTGGGCTGGGTGGTAAACCTGTTCCAGCGCGGCACCGCCTCGGTCCAGCGCATCGACGAACTGCTGCGTTCAGAGCCGGCCATCGATGACAGCGCAGCCGACCCTGCAATTGCAGCCGGCGCCGTGCTCCGCGGTGAGATTGAATTCCGCAATCTGAATTTCAGCTACGGCGACACGCCGGTGCTCCGCGACATCTCGTTAAAGATTCCCGCCGGTTCGAGCCTGGCCATCGTCGGCCCCACCGGCTCGGGCAAATCCACGCTGGTCAACCTGATCTCCCGGCTCTACGAAGCGCCTGCGGGCTCGCTGCTGATCGATGGCCGGGAGGTGCGCGACTATCCGCTGGCGGTGCTCCGGCGCAACATCGGCATGGTTCCCCAGGAGACGTTTCTCTTCAGCGCGACGATCCGCGAAAACCTTGCCTTCGGCGCGGTCCACGCCAGTGACGAAGAGCTGCTTGAAGCCGCCGAGGCCGCGCACATTCGCAAGGAGTTTGAGGAGTTTCCGCAGGGCTTTGAGACCATGGTGGGCGAGCGCGGCGTCACCCTCTCCGGCGGACAGAAGCAGCGCTCCGCCATCGCCCGGGCACTGCTGCGCCGGCCGGCCATTCTGATTTTGGACGACGCACTGGCCAGCGTGGACACGTACACGGAAGAACGCATCCTGGGAGGGCTGCGCAGCTACACCGCATCCTCGACCACCATCCTGATCTCCCACCGCGTCTCGACCGTGCGCAACGCCGACCAGATCGCCGTGCTCGACCATGGCAGGATTGTCGAGTTGGGCGCGCACGACGAGTTGCTCGCCCTCGACGGCTACTACGCCAGCCTCTATCAGAAGCAGCAATTGGAAGAGGAACTGACCGTGGCCGGATGATAAAGGCAGGGAACAGGGAATAGGGAACAGGGGACAGCAAAAGCGCTTTGCGAGCGATTCTCTCCAATGAATGATGGGGTTTTGTTTTTTCCATTTTTGTAACAGAAAAAACGCCGTAGGGATGGATTTTTCCGCTTTATGCGCCGGTTCCTCTTCCCTATTCCCAGTTCCCTGCTTTTCACGCGTTCCAATGCGATGCAACCGAAGTCTCCGCGCCGTATTCGGAGTTGTTGAAACTCGACTGGCCGCGTCCGGAACTTGTGCCTCTCACTTGCAGCGGAGCCGGATTGACTTCGGGATCCCTGGCCACCTGGCGCCATGCGTCGCGCACGTTCTTCACACATTCGATCGCGTGCTCGAACTTCTGCCGGGAGGCCGACTGGGAGGCCTGCAGGATCTGCGCGAAGATCGATGCGTAAAACTCGCTGAGCGCCTGCGCGGGCCGGCCGCCCACATCCATGCGCAGCCTGGCCTGCAGATGAATGATGATATCTAGCGCCCGCTTGACGGCGGTCCGGCGGGCAACTGCGTCGCCGCGCTCCACGGCCGCCGAAGCAGCATAAAGAAAGCGAAGGATTCCGTCGTAAAGCGCCACAACCAGATCGACCGCTGAAGCGCCGTCCAGTGCATGATCCTGATAACTTCCCATGGGGATAAGACTCCTTAACCGTTGGCGTTCTGGTCATAGCCGGTGATCGCCGAGTAAAGCTCGTTGACCCCTTCCAACTGCGAGGGCAGCTCCTGCATGATCTGGTTGGCCTGGTTCAGCTCCGTGGTCAGGCTCGCCTGCTGCGCCGAGATCAGACTGGCTTCCTTGGATATGTCGGCCTTGAGAGTGGATTCGATGTTGCTGTTGGAACTGGAGGCCAGAGCAAGAACGCCCGTTGGGGAACCTGTTCCAGAGTTTGTCAGCATGGTGGAGAATGCCTGGCCCCAACTGTCCGCGTTCTGAAAGAAACCCACAACCGAGCTATAGTCCGTGTTCAGCACCGAATCGAGGCTCGTGGCGTCGAAGGTCAGCGACCCGTCATTGTTCACGCTGATGCCCAGGCTGGTCAGGTTATTGATGTCCGACGAATTGGTGTAGTTCAGCGCCGTGCTGGTGAGGTTGGTGGTATCCATGATGCTGGAGGTCACGGCCAGATCCCCGGAGCTTCCCGCGGTATTGGACAGAAGGGACAGGCTCAGCGCCCCATCCTTGTTCGTCACCACCGAAGCTTTGACCCCTATATCGGCTGTGTTGTTGATTGCATCGGCCAGCGTGGCGAGCGTGTTGCTGGATGAGTCGACGGTGATGGTCTGCGCCGCGCCGCTGCCAACCTGAATCGTGATCGAGCCAGTCAGCACATCGCTGGCGCCTGGAATTCCCGTCAGAACGCCGGTCGCATTCTGCGTGCCGGAGGCATTGGAACCGGAGAACGTCAGGGGCGTGTCGCCGATGGCAACGATCCCGGAACTCACCGCCAGAGCACCTTCGCTTCCCGCGGTTTGCGATGCGAGCGTCAGGGTCGACTCTCCGTCTTTGGTCACCACCCCGGCTGTGACGCCGATACCGGCCGCATTGATGGCGCTGACAAGCCCGGAGAGTGTGTTGTAGTCGCTCCCCGAGCCGGTGTAGATGGTATCGGCGGCTGCGCCGGAGCTCGGCTCGGCGCCGATTACGACATTCTCCGCCGTGCCGCTGCCCACCTGAATCGAGAATGAACCCGACAGAGTCGGATTCGTGGCGTTGGAAACCGCGTTCAATGTGCCGTTCGGGTTCTGCAGATTGAGACCGCTGAGTAACTGCTGCTGCAGCAACGAAAGCGTGGGAGAGCCGAAGAGCGGCTCGGGCGTTCCCGAACTGGTATTCCCCTCCTGGGTGTTCATGGCGCTGATCAGCGAGTTGTAATCGCTGACCATCTGGTTGACCGTGCTCTCGACCACGGTGTTGTCGTTACCGATGACCACCTGCACCTGCTCCAGGCTGTCGCCGGAACTGGTGGTCTCGCTGGGGCTGGGCGCCAGCAACTGGAAGGTCACGCCGGGAATCAGATTGGCCACCGTATTTGAGGCGCTGGTCAGGGCCACGCCATCCACCGTCAGTTGAGCATCCGCGCCCGTCACGGACGAGGTGTAACCCAGGGAAGAGCTGGTGTCGACAATGCTCGATGCTACGGTCAACGTCCCGCCGGACCCCACCGTGCTGGACACCAGCGACAAGCTGGAGCAGCCGTCGCTGCCGGTCACCACCGAGGCTTTTACCCCGAGGCCGGCCGTGTTGATCGCGTCAGCCAGGCCGGAGAGCGTGTTGACGCCGCTGCCGGTATAAATCGTGTTGGCTGCCGGAGAATCCGGCGCGGCGCCAATGACAATGGTCTGCGCAGCGGTCTCCGCCGCGCCGCTGCCAACCTGGATGGATAGAGACCCGGAGAGCGTATCGCCCGCATTAGCGATCTGCTGCAGGGAACCGCTGGAGGCCTGCGAGCCACTGCCCGCCGTGCCGGTATAACTCAGAGCCGCGTTAACGGCTGCTATCGAATTGGCGCTGACGGTAATATTTCCATCCGCGCCGGAGGTGCCTGAAACCAGGCTCAACCGCGAGCCCGAGGAATCGGTCAGCACACTGGCGGTGATGCCCACCCCTGAGGAGTTGATCGCCGAGGCCAGCCCGGCCAGCGTATTGTCCGATGAGCCAAGAGTGATGGTCTGCGCAGCGCCACGGCCCGCCTGCAGCGTGATTGAGCCGGTGAGCGTATCCGAGGCGCTGGCCACAGGGGCCAGATAGCCGCTCGAGGTCTGCGCCAGGCTGCTCACGGTCACGGTGTGGGTTCCCGCAACCGCCGCATTGTTGGCCGCCGTCAGCGTCAGTATATTGGCATCCGAGCTGGAACCCGTCTTCTCCGACAAGATTCCATTGAAGTCGGTCAGCGAACTCAACTCGTTGGAGAGATTCGAGAAGAGCGTTCCCAGGCTGGAGATCGCCGTGTCCTGGCTCTCCAGACTCGTCAATTGAGTCTTCCACGGCGTCTCAACATTCTGCAGATTGCCAACGATCTCGGCAACCGTCGAGCTCACATCAAAACCAGTTCCGCTGGTCGGCGACCCGAAGCTCAGTCCTACTGTGCCCATCGCACCCTCCGCATTGACTTTGAGCAGCCGCAGAACCACCCGCAGCCGGGCCAAATTGGGAAACGCTCATACTTTTTAGCTTTCCAACGGCATGAATCCACAATCTCCACAGATCCCTTCCAGCCAAACACTTCATCGGCTCCGGGTGCGTTCGGCATGAGCCGTTTCCGCTTGAAATCCGCACGCATCTCCGCCGCTTCTTTGCCTCACGCAGAGAAGGGCGTCCTTACGGACGCCCTTCCCCGGTTGGCGGCTTTCGGCCGGGTTACTCCACCCCGGATTACTGCAGCAGCTTGGTCACTTCCTGCTGCAAGCTGTTGGCCTGCGCCAGCGCCGAGATGCCGGTCTGACTCAGAATCTCGTACTTGGACATATTGGAACTGGCCGAGGCATAGTCTGTGGCCTGCACCGCATTCTGCGCCGATTCCACGTTCTCCTGCTGCGTGCTGATCACCTGGCTCACCGAGGACAAAGTGTTGATTTGGGCGCCGATGTAGCCGTCCTGCGCCGCCACGTCGCTGATGGCCGCGTTGAGCGCTGTCAGTGTGGCCTGTGCATCGCTCTGGTTGCTCAGGTCGGTGCCGCTGAGGGACGCGCCGGCGGCATCCGCGTAGCTGATGGTGGCAACACCGTTCGTGCTGCTGGTGTCCGCGGTAAAGGCCGCGTTCGCCGTCTCTGTCAAGGTTGAGTCAGTAACTCCAGTCGTTCCGAAGGTCGCGGTGTTGTTGACCCCAACGCCATACGCAGCCGTAGGAGCGTAGGTAAGACTGGTGTTTGTGACGGCTGTGTCGGTGGTGTCCGTAAGGTTTGAGGTTACGGCCAGCGGACTGTAGGGGGTTGCAGGAGTGGTAACCGCCGGGGCATCGCTCGCCAACGTCAAAGTCCCGTTTGCATTCACAGTCGCAGTGACCCCAAAGGGATGGTTCGCGACGGTACCGGTGGCGCCCAGGTTGATATAGGCCGCCAGGCCTGCCAGGGTAGCCGCATGGCCTGTTTCCGTGCCAGCCGCCACTTCGCCCATCGTGATCGTCGTTGCCGCGCCAGATCCTTCCTGGATGGTAACGGAGCCAGTCAGGGTATCGCTAGCCAGAGCGCCTGTGAGAGACAAATTGCCTTCATAGCTGGCGCTTGTCGGATTGACGCCAGACCCCACCGGTCCGGAGATCTCAATGCCGGTATCGCTGGTTGCCGTGGCAGCAGCATCCCCTGCCGAGGCAGCCGTGGTAAAGCTGGCCGTCAAGCCCAGGCCCGCGCCATTGATCGCGCTAATCAAGCCGCCGGCTGTGTTGGCATAGCTGGTGCCGGTGCCAACGGTGATCGTTGTAGTTTCTACCGCGTTCGATCCGTTTGGATTCTTGCCCAGATAATCGACCGCGATTGTCGTCTTGCCGCCAGTGTTGAGCGTATCGGTGGTGGCCGCAAGGGCGCCGGACGCTCCAGCAGGCGACGTGAGATCGATAAACACATTGCTCTGGCCGTTGCTGTAAGACATCACGCCATTGGTGTCACCCAGGCTGGACGAAGAGAGCGAGCGAATGTTCAGATCGTTGACTGCTGATCCGGCTGAAGAGGAGTCGCCGGTGTAGATGTTGGTGTTGGAGTTGAAGACCTGCTCCTGGTTATAGGTGGTCGTTGAGCCGATGTTCGAGACTTCCGAGAGGATCGACTGATACTCCTGGTTGGCCGCCGTATCCTGCGAGGAGTTGAGGGTGCCGTTCGAGGCTTCGGTAGCCAGCGTCACGGCCCGGTTGAGCAGGCTTGTCACTTGCGAGAGCGCGCCATCGGCCACCTGCAGAAGACCCACGCCTTCCGTAGCATTGGTTACCGATTGGGTAAGTGCCGTCTGGTTGGCTTGCAGGCCATCCACCAGAGAAAGACCGGCGGCGTCGTCCGCGCCGGAGTTGATCTTTGATCCGGAGGACAACTGCTGTAGCGTCTTCGACAGGCTGTTGTTGGTGTTGTTCAGGCTATTCTCCGCGTAGAGCGCGGAGAGGTTGTTCAAGACACCCAGGGACATGGGGTTCTCCTTGTGGGATGCGTCGATTTGCGGCCCATCTCCGGATGCGCTCCCCTATTTTGTCCAACCCTGGGTAGCTGCTTCCGTTTCCGTTGCCACCGCATCTGGCCCCTTCTTCGGCGCGAGGCATGGGGACTTTACAGCACCCGCTTTTGTGTCCCGCGGCGGACACTTCCGGCTCTTCGGTTTTAATCTTTGATGCTTTCCCGCGGCCCGCCGATAACCCCTGCGAAGGAGTTAGGGCGATGATCGAACTTACCCGGCTCAACGGCACACCGATCGTGCTGAACAGCGATCTGATCAAGACCGCCGAGGCGTCTCCGGACACCATGCTGACCTTGATCAATGGAGAGAAGCTGATCGTGCGCGAGGAGTGCGGCGAAGTAGTGGAGCGGGTGATTGCTTACCGCGCGCGCCTGCTGTCCTCGGTCGCCAAACGGCTGCCATCCTATGGCGATCAGCAGCGGGTCGTCTCGCTGACCAGCCTGGACGTTTCAGGGCAACTTAAACCCGCATCGGCGCCGGCCAGACGTGACCCCGCAGAGGGCCATTGAAGAATGAACTCCGGTATCCGCAGATGATTTTTCGAGGATCTTTTCATGGATAAGGGCAGTATTGGCGGAGTTTGCCTGGCCATCGCCGGCATCGTTGCCGGATTGCTCATCGAAGGCGGCAATCTGGGACAGATCCTGCAGCCAACGGCGGCTCTGATTGTCTTTGGCGGCACCCTGGGCGCGGTGCTGCTCCAGTTTCCGCTCCCCACGGTGCTGGCCGCATTCGGCAGCCTGGCGCACGTCTTCTCCGCACCCCGCAAGCACAGCGACCAGTTCCTCCGCCTCCTTGTCTCCTTTGCCAACAAGGCCCGCCGCAACGGCGTCGTCTCCCTGGACAGCGACCTTGCATCCATTCACGATCCGTTTCTCAAGCAAGCTCTCATGCTGGCCGTCGATGGCACCGAACCCAGCGAACTGCGCAAGATCATGCGCGTCAGCCTGGACTCAATCGCCGATACCGACGAGCGGCTTCCCGCGGTCTTCGAGTCGGCGGGAGGGTTCTCGCCCACCATCGGCATTCTGGGCGCGGTGCTGGGACTGATTCAGGTGATGCAGCATCTGGACAACATCCAGGAGGTGGGCCGGGGAATCGCCGTTGCCTTCGTTGCAACCATCTACGGAGTCGGTGCAGCCAATCTCTTCTTCCTGCCTTTTGCAGGCAAGATGCGCATCCGCATGCACGACGACCATCAGCGCCGGGAGATGATGCTGGAGGGAGTAATCTCCATCCTCGAAGGCATGAACCCGCGCATGCTGGAAGTGAAGCTGGCCGGCTTTCTGAACAACCCCCAACAACAAAAGAATGAGCGCGCGGCATGATGCGGGAACGGCGCAAGGGCAACATCAGCCGGGATCGCTGGCTGGTCTCCTATGCAGACTTCATCACCCTGCTCTTCGGCTTTTTTGTTGTCCTCTACGCCTTCGCCAAGGCCGATCAGAAGAAGCAGATGCAGGTGTCGGCGGCCATCGACACGGCATTCCATTCCCTCGGCATCTTTCCCGGCGCCACGCATTGGCAGGACAAAGGCGCAAGCTCTGGCGCAGGCCCGGCTGCCATCCCCATGGAAATTTTCATGGGAGGGAATGTGCTGTCGCCTGCCAGGGTAAAGGACGACCTGAATCAGATTCGCCGCGAACTGGAGCAGACGCTATCAAGCCAGGTCGCCACGCACAGCGTCTCCATCCAGATGGGCCGCGACGGGTTGGTGATCAGCCTCCGCGAGGCCGGCTTCTTCGACTCCGGTTCGGCCGTTCCCAAGCCCGAAACGCTTCCCACGCTGCGCCAGATCGCCGCCTCGGTGGGCCGCACGCCCTACAACCTGCGCATCGAGGGCCACACCGACAACGTTCCCATCCACACGGCGGAATTCGACTCCAACTGGGAACTTTCCTCGGCCCGCGCCACCCGCATCGCCCGTCTGTTTCTGGGACTGAAGGCCATCTCTCCCGAGCGCATCTCGGCCGCCGGCTACGCCGAATTCCATCCCGTGGCCAGCAATGCCACCGCCGATGGCCGCGCCCAGAACCGCCGTGTCGATCTGGTCGTGCTGCCCCGCACCGCGATCGATCTTTCCATGCCCGAATCCGCTCATCCCGCAGGCGCGTGGCGCAGAATCACCGACGGCGATGCGGCCGGCAAAAACGGCAAAGCTCCTCCGCCATCGGATCAATAATGCGACTGCCGCTTGGGGCTACAGTTGTATTTCCTTTCATTTCGGGGAGCCGGGCCTGAAGGCCCAGCGCATCTGCTTATTTTCAGGGGGGTGAACAGCCTGCTGAAAATTCGGGATTCCTGGTGAAATTGGCGGAGAGCGTCCCTCCGGGGCTGAAGCCCGCGCTGATCCTGTTGGCACTATGCGGGGGTTGAAACCCCCACCTCCCTCCGGATCGTGTTATTCCGCAGCCTGTGCCCCCCTGCTCCGTCCGGAACTTGTGATCTGCAACTGTAGTATCAGAGCGGTTCTCCCATTCACATACCCTTACCGGCATCCTGCAAGGTAGCGTGGGATTCGATGTACAGCAATGGGAGAACCGCTTAAATGTTCAACTACGGATGCGGCGCTCTCTGATGGGCCACCAGAATCATCAGCAGCAGAATCACGACCGGGATGAGAGCCAGGCCTGTGTAATAGAGAATCTTGCGCGTGAGATGGGATTTGCGCTTTTGCCAGTCCCGCAACTCCACCCGGTCCTCGATGCCCACTTGATCAAGGTGTTCGAGATCCCTGGCAAAATCGTGGGCTTTGGCATACCGGTTTCTGGGATCTCTTTCCAATGCGCGATACAGGACCTCCTGCAATTGGGGAGAGATGGTGGGGTCGGCGACGCTGGGCGGCATGGGATGGTTCAACAGCCGGTCATTCATCGCGGCCAGGGGCGAGGGACCGGAGAATGGGAGCTTGCCGGAGAGCATCTCATAGAGGATCACACCCATGGCAAAGATGTCGGACCGGCCATCGCCGCGCTTGCCCTTGACCTGTTCCGGTGAGATGTAATTCGGCGTGCCGAGAGTGGCGGTGAAGTTGGCGTAAGTCAGGCGGCGCGCGCCGGAGTCGCTGGCAATACCGAAGTCGATGAGCTTCACGTTTCCGTCCGCATCGACCATGATGTTTTCCGGCTTGAGGTCGCGATGCACAACGCCATTGGCGTGGATGTAGTCGAGGGCGTCGAGAACCTCGATGGCGATGCGGATGGCGCGGTCGCGAGGAAGCGGCCCTTCATCGAGAATCTGGCGCAGCAGGCGGCCCTCGCACCATTCCATGACCATGTAAATACGGGAGCGCTTCTCGCCGCCGAAGACACGCATCACCTTGGGATGATTCAGCTTTTCTCCGATGCCAGCCTCTCTTTGGAAGCGGTCGAAGAGAATGGGATCAGCTTCCAAATCGGGGTGGGGAATCTTGAGCGCGACCTGGCGGTTATCGCGCACATCGATGGCGCGATAGATCGAGGCCATGCCGCTGCGGGCAACAGGCGCTTCAATGCGGTAGGAGTCGATCTGCGAACCAGCTTCCAGGCTGTCGTGATAACCCATCGTGCGGCATGCTCCATCAGGGAATCTTCGTCAACTCTACCAGCGAATGCGGCTAGAAAGGCAAGGATTCCGTAAAGACTTTGGGGAATTCCGATTGGGGACGGCTCAGGCAGGCAGCCGGTAGGGACGGCCGCGGTACATGCCCACCTGCTCTACCGAGCGGACGCGGATGACCTGCGCGGTGGTGTTGTCTCCGCCGTCGTTCTCTACGGCGCTGGCTACCAGTTCGCGGGCAATCTCCTCGATATTCTTGTTCTGCGAGACGATGGCGGCAATGGCCCGGTCGCTCATTTCGTCATGGAGACCGTCAGTGCAGAGCACCAGCACGTCGCCGGCCAGCAAGGTGAGGACGGTGGTGTCCGGAGAGACGAACATCTCCGGCCCCAATGAGCGGAGAAGCACATGCCGGGATTCGGACTCGGCCATCTCGCTGGCCGAGATCAAGCCCATCTTTCTCTGCTCATTGACCCAGGTGTGGTCCTGGGTGACTTGCCGGGCCGCTCCGTTGCGAACCAGGTAACAACGGGAGTCGCCCACATGCGAGACGACGGCCTGGTCGTGGCGCAGAGCGCAGGCCACGAGCGTGGTAGCCATTCTCTTACCCTGATATTCGGGGGCCAGGGTACAATCGTGAACCGCGGCGTTGGCCTGCTGAACGAGCCGCGGCAGCAAGCTGACGAGCATGGAGCCTGAGGGCGCTTTTGGAAACTCCTCCGCGAGCACCTTTACGGCCGTTGCCGAGGCAACCTCTCCCAGGTCCAAGCCGCCCACGCCGTCCGCGACTGCGAAAAGAAACCCATGGGTGCGGGCCTGCCGGCGCGAAGCGGGGATAAACGATCCCATCGCGTCCTCATTGTTGGTGCGAACTTTGCCGAAATCGCTTGCCTGGCCGAACTGAACGTCGAGCATGGGTGCTGCCGCCTCGAGCATCTCCTGCGTTCCCATGCTGAGAACGCCTCAAAGAGTGTGAATCAATTGTGATACAAACGGCCACTGGGCAGCTCGCCCTGCCTCGACGTGATGAAAAAGTCTTGGCAGGGACGCCACCCAGCAGTTGCGGTTGAATTCGACTGCGGTTAAGAGAACCTACTTGGCTTCAAGCAGGATCGCCTTGCCCTTTGCCTTGGAGGTGCGGAGGAAGTAAATGGCGCCGTAGATGCCCCAAACGGCTGAGATACCGAGCGCCAGCAGCGGTTCCTTGAAGGTGCCCAGGCCAAAGACCGGGCTGATGAGGTAGAAGGCCATGCAGACGATGTTGGCCAACAGCCCGAAACCGGGGATGAGCAGGTGCCGGACCACACTGTAATCGGAGCGCTTGTGGTATGCCACGATGCACAGGAAGCAGCTCAGCGCATACAGGATGAAGGTGCCGAAGTTGGAAGTGAGCGTAATTGTCAGCAATGAGTTAGGCAGCGCGGCTAACTGATCGTGCGAGAGGTAGCCGAAGTTGGAGAAGATGCCGTGGGGCAGCGCGGCAATGGCCGCATCGGTGGGCGCGCCGGCATCGCCGAAGACCAGCGAGACGGCGATCACGCCGATGACCGCGGAGATGGCAACCAGCGTCCAGATGGCGCGACGCGGAGAGAGCGACCCGGCGTGAAGGATGCCGAAGTGCTCGGGAGCCTCATCGTCCTTTCCCATGGCGTAGGTGACGCGTGCGCCGGTGTTCATGCAACTCAGCGTGGTGCCAATCAGCGCCAGGAAGACGGTGAAGGCTTCAGCCAGCATGAAGTACTTTCCATTGCCGTGGCCCAGCAGCGCATCGCCGACGATGATCATCATGTCGCCGATGGGCGCAGCGGAGCTGGACGCGCTGGCCATGGAATACCCGGAGTTGAGAAAGTAGTTAGCCGCGAAATACTCGATCAGGTAACAGACCAAGCCCTGAATCAAGAGCGAGGAGATGACGGCAATCGGTATGTGTTTGGTTGGGTTCTTTGCCTCGCCTCCCATCGAGGTAACCGATTCAAAGCCGACCAGAATCAGAATGGCGACCGTGGCCTGAATGAACAAGAAGCTGAATTTGTGCGGCGCAACGACCGACGCCGCGGAGGTGTGGGTGAGGAAGTTGCCGCTGGCGTCCTTCTCGGGGTAGTCAATGGTGAAAGGAACCTGCTTGCCGGCGGAATCGAGCAGCGGCAGCGGAGCGCCGCTGGAGTCGCGGATGGTGGCTCCGGTCTTGTCGGTTGCGAACTGGTAGCTGTAAGTGGCCAGCGTTTGGCCGTCATACTGGAAGGCCGGCGAACCGGCGGGATGGCCGGCGCGATAGCCGATGGCCAGGACGCTGAAGACCAGCAGCGCGGAGATCTGCACGACATTGATGGCCAGGTTGACGGCCGTCGAAGCGCCCGCGCCCTTCGACGCGATCCAGCCGACCAAGATGGAGAAGACGATGGCCACCAGCGCCATGAAGAGCGGACCCGGATTTGAGCCGCTCATGACGTTGGGGTAGAGGAAGCCGACGACATAACCCACGAAGATGCCCGTGGTAGCCACCATCACGCCGGGATAGACCCAGTAGTAAAGATGAGAGCCCCAGCCGACGATGAACTTGGCGACTCGGGCGTACTTGAACATCTTGTCCTTGGACAGGAGGGCCTGTTCGGCGTAGTAGTAGCTCGAACCGGTGCCGGGATAGAGCTTGGAGATTTCCGCGTAGGCAACCGCCGTGGCCAGACAAAGCAGCAGGGCGCCAAAGATGCCCAGCCACATGGCCGGCGCGGTGGTTCCGGTGGTGGCCTGGATGTAGAAGGTGAGCCAAAGGAAAGCGCCGGGGGCGATGAGGGCCATTGCGTTGCTGGTCAGCCCGGTCAGGCCCAGGGTGGCTTGCATCTGAGGTGCTTTTTGTTCTGCCATGAGCATTCTCCTGGAAAGTAAATTTCGTTTGGCTGCTCCCGGCGGCTGGCCTCCGGGATGTTCATATGGCTCGCCCGCATCTCATATCCTGTCCGGGCTGAAATCGGTGCGTTACTTGTGTTAGCTGAATCCTAGTTGTAAAGCGATAAAGATTGAATCAGGAAACTGAAATGTTCAGCAGGCCTCGGCAGAGTTAGTGGAAGTACCTGCATCGGACAGGTTGTGTGGTCCCGGCCTGACCAGTCATGGACAGGCCGGAGCTGCCCGTTAAGGTGCTTACCGCTTTGTCCCGAAGAGCGCCATGGTCATCTTCGATTGAGTTTTCAGCGCATGCATCAGCAGCAAAGCTCTGATAGCGATTCAGCTTGCCACCGCTCAACGGAGCTAGTGAGCGGCTCCGCTATTTCTCGGTAACGTTTTTGCCAAAGATGAAACCGAATTCAAGTACGCCCCGGAATTGGTCAGCTTCCGTTCCCGTCTTGCCAAAGGCAGCGCCCTTCGCGTAGCTCGCTGCATGCACCCAGGCGAGATCGCTGCGAAGGTACATGCCTCCCTTTTGGTAGGTTGGCGTTGCGGTGAATGTGGTGCCTGCGCCGCCAGCCCCAAAACCCAACAAGTTGACCGATCCGTCGGTAGCACTCCCCGAACTCGTGAGGTATTCCACGCGCGCCGGAAGCGAGAAGCCGCTCTTAAAGGCGTAGCTGACGTTCAATGCGCCGCCGGTTGCGGATGTACCCTTAGTCACGCCTACCTTCGTATTGGTTGGCAGCTTGCTGTACTGGAAGTACGGCGAAACGATCCACGGGCCCTTGGTGTATGTATAGATCACCGCGTGCATGTAGCTGTTGTTCTGCACCGGTGTGGCCGCCGTTTGATAGGCGGTCTGTCCGAGGTTCCCCATCCCGTCGTACACTAGGGCATGAGGCCCCTTGGTAAGGGTCACCGAGCCCGAAAGCCACGAGTAGCGGTTGGAATAGTAACCGTCGTTCCAACTGACCGAGGCAGCCAGGTACTTACCCAGAGCCTGATTCACCTGAATGCCGCGATTGATGGCGTTTTCCTGATTCCAAACGATGCCGCGCTCGATATTGAAATTCTGGTATGTAAATGTGGACTCGGCGCCCATCAGCGTGGGAAGAGAACCGATTTCGAACGATGTGGTCTTTCCTACAGGCAACTTCAGGAAAGCAACTGGAACAGGCCCGTAGAAATTCTTCACGGTATCTTGCGCGCTGAGAAACGGCACGCTGAGCGTCGGCATGGTATATGCGCCCGCCTGAACGTACCACTGATACTTTCCATCCGCCTTCTGAATAAAAATCTGTCCATTACTCAGAGTGGCCTGCGCATTGTCATCTCCAGGCACGGAATTGTTCTGGAACACCGAAAAACCGGTCACAATGCCATTGACGGACAGCTTGCCCAACGGCCCGGCATCGAAGGTCGCCGGCGGCAGCCATTGCAGTGGACCTGTGAGAACGAATGTGGAGAGCGGAGCGGGTGCGGAAGCCGCGGGCTGATCGGCCGGAGCGGGAGTGGCTGCTGGTGCTGGTGCTGACGGAGCCGGTGTTTGCGCTGTAGCCATCAGGGCCATTGCCATGACAGCTCCAGCCATCGTTTGCAGTATGCGATTCGAGTTCGTAACCATCGGCGCTGTTCCTCCCAGAAAAGTTAGTTGCAGGACGCAGAATGAATTCAGCCAAAAAGAAAGCAAAAGGCCGCATCCCGTTCAGTGCAATCTCCTTGCCAGCCGGGCTTTGAAGTCATGCCTGCAAGCTCGCCGCACCCATTTCCATGAAGAGTTTTTACTCGAGGTGGCCCGGCGTTTCGGATTAACTCTAGTAACGCAAAAATCGCATAAAGAATAAATGAGGAATGTACAAATGAATATTTATGCGCTTCACCTGTTGTCCCCCGGCCTGTTCTGCCGATGCAAACCGGACGGCTTGTCCGCTGGGGTATGGAAGTTGAGAATCTGTATTTCCTGCCTGCCGTGAAGCGTCCGCGTGGCCTTGGATCGCGACCGGATTTATCCACGCTGGAGTGTGCGCCAGAAACCGATCTGTTTCGTGTTGCCGCCTTGCCTCACTTATTTGGTTCCTTCGATTTCCTTGAGGATTTTCTTATAGTTTTCGTGGAAGAATCGAGTGGAGGGGCTGAATTGTTATGCTATGTGAACTGATGACGACGCCCGAAGCAGGATATACGCTGGACCACTACCGCCTGGATGCGACGGTTGCGCGCAGCGGCATGTCTACGCTCTTCAGGGCCACCGATTTGCGGGACGGGAGGCAAGTGGCCATCAAGGTTCCCCATGCGGAGTTGGAGGCCGACCCGGTTCTGGTGGAGCGTTTCAAGCGGGAGCAGGAGATCGGCCAGGAACTGGACCATCCCGGCGTAGTAAAAACGTACGACGGCGAAGAGCGCAGCCGCCTTTACATGGTGATCGAGTGGGTAGAGGGGAGGCTGCTGCGAGCCATTCTGAGCCAGGCAAGCCAGGGCCAGGAACGCGGGCTGCCGATCAGCCGGGCTGTAACACTGACCCTGGGGATCTGCGACGCGCTGGACTATATGCACAAGCACGGCGTGGTGCACCGCGATCTGAAGCCGGAAAACATCATGGTCGACGCGCAGGACCGGATCAAGCTGATCGACTTCGGGATTGCGATGAAAGAGGATGCGCGGCGGTTGACGTTTGCCGGTCCCTCGCCGATGCTGGGCACGCCGGACTATATTTCACCCGAACAGGTGAAGGGCCAGCGCGGCGACCAGCGCAGCGACATCTATTCGCTGGGCGTGATGCTCTACGAGATGCTTGCCGGCCAGCCGCCCTTCAGTGGTCCCAATCCGCTGGCGGTGATGAACGAGCGGGTGATGAACGACCCCAAGCCGGCCCGCAAGCTGAGGCCGGAGATCTCGCCCCAGTTGCAGGAGATTCTCAATCGCGCTCTTGAACGCGACCCGCGCCACCGCTACGCGACAGCCAACGAGATGGCATGGGACCTGGAGCATCAGGAGCAGGTGGGCGTGGAAGAAGGCGACCGGCGGCCTACTTTGCGCGGACGTATCTTCCCAGGCGGGCGCAGGATGCTGCTTTACGCTGCCCTTGCGCTGGCGCCGCTGGCGCTCTTCGCGCTGATGATGCTGCTGGCGCGGCACTGAGAAGACAGGCCGCGCATACGCCGTTGTCAGCGCCCAAGAAAATCCTTGGCTTTCTGAATGAGGACGTCGCGGCCTACGCTGGAGATGGTGTTGGTCAGCGGCAGGCGCTTGGGGCAGGCCTCGACGCAGTTTTGCGCAAAGCCGCACTCCTGGATGCCGCCGTCGCCGGCCAGGGCGCGCAAGCGTTCTTCCTTCAGAACCTTGCCGGTGGGGTGGTTGTTGAAGAGCTTGACCTGCGCGATGGTGGCCGCGCCCACAAAGCCGGTGTCTTGGTTGAACTGCGGGCAGACCTCCATGCAACAGGTGCAACTGATGCAATTGGAGAGCGGGTAGTTGATCTCCTGCTCCTGCGGTAGAACGCGCGGACCTGGACCCAGGTCATAAGTGCCGTCGATGGGAATCCAGGCTTTGACAGCTTTCAAGTTTTCAAACAATACCGACCGATCCACCTGCAAATCGCGGACCAGGGGAAACTTCGTCAGCGGCTCGACGCGGATGGGCTGCTCCAGATTGTCGACCAGCGCTGAACAGGCCATGCGGGCGCGGCCGTTGATGCGCATGGCACACGAGCCGCAGATCTCCTCAAGACAGCAGGAATCGTAGGTGATGGGGGTGGTCGGCCGGCCGTCGGCGGTGACGGGATTGGCGGCAACCTCCATCAGAAGGGAGATGACGTTCATTCCGGGGCGCCACTCGATCTCGAATCTCTCCCATACGGCGGGAGCATCGGGGCTGGCCTGACGCTTGATTTCAAATTGCACGGTCTTGTTTGCCATCGTCAGTCTCCCCTCGGCTCAATTGGCCGCGTCGTAACGGCGCGGGCGCGGCTTGATGTACTGCGTATCGACCTCTTCAAACTCGAAGCTGGGGCCTTCCGGCAAGCCGGTGAAGGCGGCCTTTGTGGTTTTGAGAAACTTCTCGTCGTTGCGGTCAGGGAAGTCGGGCTTGTAGTGCGCGCCGCGGGACTCGTCGCGCAGGATCGCACCCTGCACAATCACCCGCGCCAACTCCAGCATGTTCTTCAACTGGCGTGCGAAAGCGAAGCTGGTGTTGGCCCACTGGCTGCGGTCGCTGAGGTTGATGTTCCTGGCGCGGTCGAGGAGTTCGACGATCTTTTCGTCCGCCTGCTTGAGCCCCTTGTTGTAGCGGATGACGGTGGCGTTCTCGGTCATGGTCTGGCCCAGTTCGCGCCACAGCTTGAAGGGATTCTCCTTGCCGTCGTTATTGAGCAGGCTGGTGTTGATCGCACCCTGACGGACCAGTTCTTTCGCATGGCCGCCATCGCCCTCCTGGGCCGGCAGGCCTTTGGCGTAATTCAAGGCATTGGGTCCGGAGATGAACCCGGCGAAGATACAACTGAGCAGCGAGTTCGCGCCCAGGCGGTTGGCGCCGTGGTATTGATACTCGCACTCGCCCACGGCAAAAATGCCTGGAACATTCGTCATCTGATTGAAGTCCACCCAAATGCCGCCCATGGTGTAGTGCATGCCAGGGAAGATCTTCATGGGCACTTCGTGGGGATCGTCGCCCACGAACTTCTCATAGATGTCGAGGATGCCGCCTAGTTTGCGGTCGAGGGTGGCGCGGTCGATGTGCGAGAGGTCGAGATAGACCATCGGCTGGCCGTCGATGCCGAGCCCTTCCTCGTAGACCACCTTGTGAATGGCACGGGTAGCGATGTCGCGGGGAACGAGATTGCCGTACTTTGGGTACCACTCTTCGAGGAAGTAGAAGCGTTCGGCTTCGGGGATGGATTTGCCGGGGCGCTTGTCGCCAGGGGCGCGGGGCACCCAGACGCGGCCGCCCTCGCCGCGCGCCGACTCCGACATCAGGCGCAGCTTGTCTTCGCCGGGAATGGTGGTGGGATGCACCTGAATGAGTTCGCCGTTGGCGTAGTAGACGCCCTGCTGGAAGACGGCCGACTGCGCCGAGCCAGTGCAGACTACGGAGTTGGTGCTCTTGCCGAAGATGGCCCCGATGCCGCCGGTGGCCAGAATGATGGCGTCGGCGGCAAAGCCGCGCAGTTCCATGGAGCGCAGGTCGAGGGCCGTGATGCCGCGTGCTACGCCTTGGGAGTCGAGGATGGCGGAGAGAAACTCCCAGCCCTCGTACTTATTGACCTTGCCTTCTGACTCGTAGCGGCGCACCTGCTCGTCAAGCGCATAGAGCAATTGCTGGCCCGTGGTGGCGCCTGCGAAGGCTGTGCGGTTATAAAGCGTGCCGCCGAAACGGCGGAAATCCAGCAGGCCTTCGGGAGTGCGGTTGAAAGGCACGCCCATGCGGTCCAGCAGGTCGATGATGGCCGGCGCTGCCTCGCACATCGCCTTCACCGGCGTCTGATTGGCCAGGAAGTCGCCGCCGTAGATGGTGTCGTCGAAGTGCTTCCAGGTGGTGTCGCCCTCGCCCTTCAGGTTCTTGGCGGCGTTGATGCCGCCCTGGGCGCAGACCGAGTGAGAGCGCTTGACGGGGACGATGGAGAAGAGGTCAACCGAGCCGCCGGCTTCGGCGATCTTGATGACCGCCGAGAGCCCGGCCAAACCTCCGCCAACCACGATGATTCTGGGGGATGCCATGAAGTAGTCCTTCTTCCTTTCGGACGGAAACTGAGATCAGAAATCGAGGGTCAGAGATCAGTGGCCAACAAATGCCCAGATGCTCGCCAAACCCAACACGGCCAGCCCCAAGCCCAGGGCGGCGCATAGGTAGCCGAAACGCTTGCGCGCCGTTGTACCGGGCGTGATGCCCCACTTGGCCGCGAAGAGCCATACGCCGTAAGCGAAGTGCCAGCAGATGGCGATCATGGCGACAATGTAGACAGCCAGCATCCAGGGGTTGGCCAGTTCCATCTGCACTTTGGCGAAGGCAGCGTAGGGGTGCTCGGGGAGGCTGATGCCCATGAAACGCTGGCGAATGACGTGCTGCGTGATGTAGGCGAAGGCGATGAGGCCCGTGTAGCGCTGGGAGACGTAAAGCCAGTTCCCGGCCCAGGGGTAGTAGACGATGTTGGACTTGCCGCGCAGCCAGATCCAAACGCCGTAGCAGGCGTGATAGAGGAGGGGCAGAAAGATGAAGACCCACTCCAGAACGCGGACCAGCGGCAGGCTGTTGAGGAACTGGACCTGCGCTCCGTAGGCAGCCGGCCCTTTGAGCGCCTCGTAGTTCGAGAGCATGTGCTCCAGCAGGAAAGCTCCGAGAGGGACGATGCCCAGCAGCGAATGCAGCTTGTGCCAGAGAAAGGACGAGCCCACACCGGCGCGCAGCGGCTGAACGCCGCGGCGAACGGTTGGGAGGCCGGGAGGCGCGGCTGAGTGTTGAGCGGTTGCCATGACGGTTCGGCTCCTAATGGTTCCAGATTCCGGGAGGCTGCGGTTTCGGATTGGGCGACCGGGAAGCACAGTCCGATTTCGTTTGCATTATTGGTGTCTTGCGTCATCCCCGTCAACCCACCGCGCGGGGTTTGCGCTCCCCGCTCTCGCCATTTTGAGGAGCGCTATGAAACTTCAGGCGTCCAACATAGGCAGCAGCTCCGCAATGGCGCGGCCGCGATGGCTGAGCGAGTGCTTGGTTTCCAGATCCAGCTCGGCCATGGAGCGGTCGAGCGCAGGCAGGTAGAAGAGCGGGTCGTAGCCGAAGCCGCCTGTGCCGCGCGGCGCTTCAAGAATCTGGCCCTCGACCGCACCCTCGGCGGTGTGCAAGACCAGGCCGTCGCGAGCAACCGCTAGAACGCAGCGGTAGCGGGCGGTCCGCCGGGCGGCGGGAATGCCGGCCAGCCGTTGCATCAAAACCAGATTGTTCCAGACGTCGGTGTTGTCGTTGGCATCGGGCGAATCCACCACGCCGGCATCGGCGGCAAAGCGGGCTGAACGCACGCCGGGAGCGCCGTCGAGCGCGTCCACTTCAAGGCCGGAGTCGTCGGCCACGACCAACTCACCGGGGGCGAAGCGAGAGTAGTAAACAGCCTTCAGCGTGGCGTTGGCGGCAAAGGTCAGGCCGTCTTCTTCCGGCGCGGGAATGGCCCTGAGTTTCGGAAGGAGATCGATGGTCAGTGAGTGGGCGGCAGCGGCGGTGCGGAAGTCGCGCAGCTTGCCCTGGCTGGTGGTGGCAACGTAAAGGCGAAGGGCCATGAGGACAGTGTAACGGGGAAAGGCAAGCTTCACGCCTTCGAAGCGGAAGAGACGACAGAATCGTAGCTGTGGACATCCCACCTTAGGCGCAAAAACAAAGACGCGCCGAAGGTGGGGTACCCAGACTTCTTTAACAGCAAAGCTACTTCAGTTGATCACCTGCTCCAAGCGCAGATCGCGGGAGGAAGCGCCGGCGCTGACCATGCGCTTGCCTGTTGCAGTGACCCACTTGCCGTCCTTTGTGGACCAGTACTGCAACTGGCGCGGGGCCACGTGAAGAGTGACGGCCTGGGTTTCGCCCGCGGCCAGGTGAACGCGGTCAAAGGCTGCGAGCGACCGCACCGGGAACTGAACTCCCGCAGGAATCTCGCTGGGCGCGCCCAGGTAGACCTGCGGAACTTCGTCCGAGTCCGCGTTGCCGGTGTTTTTGATGTTCACCATCACGTCGAGTCCGCCATCGGAGGCTTTCTCGACCATCAGGCCGGAGTAGGCGAAGGTAGTGTAGCTGAGGCCGTGGCCGAAGGCGAAGAGCGGAGTAATGTTTTCCTTGTCGAACCAGCGGTAGCCCACATTGACGCCTTCGCTGAAGGTGGTCTTGCCGTCCACGCCCTTGAAGGAGCGCTCGGGGTGCCTGGGGTCGGTGGCGGCGTAGTCTTCAAGCCGCTTGGCCCAGGTTACCGGCAGACGGCCAGCGGGGCTGGTCTTGCCTGCGAGCAGGTTGGCCGTTGACCAGCCGCCCTCGTCACCGGGCCACCACATCTCCAGAACAGCCTTCACTTTGTTCACCCAGGGCAGGGCGACAGGCTGGCTGGTGTTGAGGACCACAACCGTATTGGGGTTGACCGCAGCCACTTCTTCAACGAGCTTGTTCTGCTCGCCGGGCAGGCCGAAGACCGGTTCGAGGCGCGTCCACACAAAGACGACCGCGACCTTGGCGCTCTTCGCGGCGGCAAGGGCGGCCTCGTGGTCGGCCTTGCGCTGCTCGGGGGTGTACCAGTTGAGTCGCACCTGAACGGGTGCGTTGGAGCTGTCGGGGCTGGTCTTGATCTCGATCGAGTGGGGTCCGGCGGTCAACTCAACCGCGCGGCGCACGTTGTCGAGGCCATCGACGGTGGGAACAACGTTGTCCTGGTTGGCTTGCAGAATGTCGCCATGCACACCGCCCTGGTAGGCTCCGGTTTTGGCCAGATGCTTGCCATCGAGATCGATGCTGGCGTTGGTGCCCATGGCCTGAAGATAGAGCCAGTATGTACCGGCATGAGGCGCAGTAATCGAGCCTTTCCAGGTGACAGTCGAGTTGGGAGCCAGGGCGTTGCCGGCAGTAAAGTTGAGCTGTGCGTCGGTCTGCGCAGCGCCCGAGCCGGTGCGGACGAGCCCAGGTTTACCGTCGTGGCTGAACGCGCTGGCTGGCACCGGTGTTCCCGTCATGTCGTCGTTCACAGCGAACTTGATGTTCGCGTTGCCGGTGACCGTTTTGAGTGCCGCAAATGGGCCGACCTGTCGCTGGGGCAGCCCAACAGACCGTTCGCCGTTGATGCCGATCGAGTCCACCTGGCCGGCTGTGGGGCCGATGAGAACCACGGAGTCCAGATCAGCGGCCTTCAGGGGCAGCGCGCCGCCTTCGTTCTTCAGCAGAACGGCGGCGTCTTCGCCGGTCTTCTCAATAATTTTGGCGTTAGCTTCGATGGACTGCTCTGTGACGTCATGTTTCGACTGGCCATCGAGGTAGCCGAACTGGACGATCTCATAGAGCACGCGTCCCGCGGCGCGGGTGATGGCGGCCTCGTTGACGGTACCGTCCTTCAGGGCTTCGGCCATCTTTTTGGGGTCCAGCTTGACGCCAAAGTCGCCGGCGCCGCCTTCCTGCACGCGAGCCGGCTCCTCGGGAATGTGGCCGCCGAACATATTGGAATTCTCTTCACCGGCAGCCTTGGCTTCGGCGGGAGGAGGCGGAGGAGGAACAGGCATCAAATCAAAGAAGGCTGGAATGGACCAACCGCCGGGCTTCTGCTCGCCGGGCATCTCCATGTCCAGGCCAGCGTTGATGAAGTTGACGGCGTGAACCGCGCCCCAGTCCGAGGTCACGAATCCCTTGAAGCCTAGCTCGTCGCGCAGAATTCTGGTCAGCGTGGACTGGTTGCCGCAGGCAAAGGTTCCGTTGATGCGGTTATAGGAGCACATGATGGACGAGACGCCGGCCTTGATGGCCGCATCGAAGGGCGCAACGTAGACCTCGTGCAGCGTCTGGTCGTCGATGTAGGTGCTGGTTCCATTGGAGTCGTAACCCACGAAGTGCTTTACCTGGGCCATGACGTGCTGCGACTGGATGCCCTCGATCTCTGCCACTCCCATCACGCTGGTGAGGAACGGGTCTTCACCGAAGGTGTTGTAGCCGCGGACGAACTGGAGATCGCGATCGATGTTCACAAAAGGCTGCAAGGAGACGTCTATGCCCAATGCGCGGTCTTCACGGCCGATCACGAGCCCGTTGTCCTGGGCCAACTTGCGGCTGAAGGTGGCGGCCACGCCCATGGTGGCCGTCTCGCCCTGTGACGGATGCCGCGTGAGCACGCCCGGAGGCCCGTCGGCCATGCGCAGCCCCGGAATGCCAAGCCGCGGAATGCCGCCCAGATAGCCCGCCTGTCCCTGGTAGACCGCCGGATCTTCGTGTACGCCGTGGATCAGCGTCAGCTTCTCGTCGAGCGTCATCTGGCTCAGCAGCTTGTCAACCCGCGCATCGCCCGTGACCACAGGCACGCTCTGTCCGAGCGCCTTGCCCGCGCTCAGCGCCAAGGCAAACCCCAGCACGGCCGAAATGGCCGTACGCATCACTTTTGTTGTCTGCAATGAAATCCCTCTTATTCGCTTCTTTGTCGATTCTCTGGACGGCTGAGCCGGCCACGAAGACGCCCGCGGACCAGCCTTTTCTTCCTATTATCGGCAGATCCTTATAAAACAGTTTAATCTCTTCCCTTTGAGTTGCGTGTGGCGACGAACACGCGGGATGGGTCCGCTTATCGCCCGTTGAGACAGGATTCCGAGGCAGCTTCAGACGGGCAATGGGAGTTCTCCGTCCAACCCGGCAGCGGCCAGGTCATGGCGCAGCAGATCCATGCTGGAGAACTGGATGACCTGGATGCCCAGCGCACGAGCAGCCTCTATATTTTCCGCCTTGTCGTCGAGAAAGAGCGTCTCCCCAGGCTGGACGCCGAGTTTGGTGAGCGTATGGCGATAGATGGCCGGATCGGGCTTGGCGATGCCGAGCTGATAGCTCCAAACCAGTACGTCGAAGCGGTGAATCCAGTCGAACTCGCGCTCCACGCTGGCCAGCACATTGTCGCCCATGTTGGAGAGGATGGCGGTGAGCAGGCCGCGCTGCTTGAGCGCGAACTGCCAGGCCACCATGGCGGGGTTCTGGGTGGTCCACAGACGAGCATCCCAGCGGTTCAGCTCCTTGGCCATCTGCTGATCGAGCGGCAGTCCGGCCTCTTGCAGGAACTTCCGCCAGAAGGCGATGCCCGTCAGCTTGCCTTCGTCGTAGGCGTGCCGGTGAGCCCAGTAGAGAGGCTCGAAGCGCTCCAGAGGCAATCCGGTGATGCGTAGCAGGGCGGCGTGCGCTTCGGGGTCCGGCAAACCGGTCAACACCATTCCATAATCGAAGACAACCGCGCGCAGAGCCAATCTTCCTCCCTCGCATTCTCAGTTCGCCCATGTAATGTTGAAAGCGACGCCTGTTTCTATTGTGCCTGATCGAGCAGGCTGGGACGAAACGGGGCAGACGGAGCGGGACTGATGCGTTTTTCGCGGAGAACGGACTGGAACACAGAAGAGAGCGAGCTGGCGCGAGCGCACCGGCTGCGCGCGGCGGCCGGGCTGCCAATTGCCGATCTGACGGCTTCCAACCCCACACGCTGCGGCTTTGCGTACGATGCCGGCCTGCTGGCAGCGCTGGCCGATCCGCGGGCGCTCGACTACAACCCCCAGCCGCGCGGCCTGCTTGCCGCCCGAGAGGCTGTCCGCGGATACTATGCCAGCCACGGCATCGCCCTCCAGCCTGAACAGATTGTCCTCACCACCAGCACCAGCGAGGCTTACAGCTTCCTCTTCCGGCTGCTCTGCGATCCGGGCAGCGAAATTGTCATCAATCTGCCGGGTTATCCGCTCTTCGACTTTCTAGCCGTGCTGGACGATGTGCGGCTCAAAGCAGCTTCACTCGTCTACGACCACGGCTGGCAAATCGATCCGGAGGGATTGCGCCGCGCGATCACGCCCCAGACGCGGGCCATCGTCCTGGTTCACCCCAACAACCCCACCGGGCACTTTACCAAGCCGTGGGAAGCTGAGGAACTGGCGCGGCTTTGCCGGGAGTTCGATCTGGCGCTGATTGTGGATGAGGTCTTTCTGGATTACGGTTTCCCGGACCAGGGCGCGAGCTTCGCCGCCGGTCTTGAAGGCGTTCCGGTTTACGTAGTGAGCGGGCTGAGCAAGATTGCCGGGCTGCCGCAGATGAAGGCCGCCTGGATTGTGGCCACCGGGCCGCAGGCGGGCCTGGCGCTCGATCGCCTTGAGGTCATAGCCGACACGTTTCTCTCCATGAATGCGCCGGTGCAGTGCGCGCTGTCTGCCTGGATCGAAGGCAGCGAGGCGATCCAGCGGCAGATTCGCGAGCGCGTGGCGGCTAATCTGGCCGAGCTCGACCGGCAACTGGCACGACTGCCGGCAGTGAGCCGCCTGGAGGTCGAGGGCGGCTGGTACGCGGTCGTGCGCATTCCGGCTCTTGAACCGGACGAGCAGACGGTACTTGCATTGCTCGATCGCGGCGTCTGGGTCCATCCCGGATACTTCTTCGGAATGCCCGGTTCAGGCTGGCTGGTGGTGAGTTTGCTGGGACCGGAGAAGGAGTTCAGCGACGGAGTCGACCGGCTGGTGAATTATTTGGAAACACGCCAAGCAGGACAGTAGGTTAAAGCTTTACAGGCCGCAGAAACCGTCAAAGAAAGCCAGGAAAGCATTTCTTGGGGGCTAATGCCCGGACCTATCAACCCTGTTTGCCGCCAGATCTATTCTTCGGCTTCTAGAGCATTTTAGCAAATAGTGTAAACTGGTTTTGGCGGCACTTCGCGACGAACACAGACATGGGTAAGGCCCTTGGGGATGATTTGCGCCGTAAATTGCTTTTCGCCTACGATCAAGGCGAAGG
>Ga0326727_10002863_pt1 | contig 57112 bp, 45 predicted proteins | sample MB2enrmetagenome_FD_207643 | JGI IMG/M metagenome (GOLD analysis project Ga0326727, IMG submission 207643) | Lab enriched peat soil microbial communities from McLean, Ithaca, NY, United States - MB29MY | ecosystem: Environmental > Terrestrial > Soil > Wetlands > Peat | place: USA: New York... | reverse complement strand
ATCGGCGGGGGCGGATTCGAGGAAGTTGGGCACTTCGCTCCACAGCAGATTGTTGACCCGTACCTGCAGCGTGGATTGCACTCCGTTGGCGTTGGACGCCGAGGTGTAGGTGAGCGGCGACTGCTTCAACTGGAACTCCAGGGCGGGGTTGGTGGCATCGCCTGAGCCGAGAATCTCCTGCGTGGTTTGTCCGTGGGTGGCGGCAACCGCGTTGGCGTTCACCGTGACCGTGGACGCGTCGTAGATGCGGGCCAGCTTGGCGGCGAGCGTCAGTGCGGTGGTGGCGCCCTGGACGGCAGCGATGGTGACGATGGCCGCCTCTCCGGTGAGCGGGTCTGCGGTGGCGGAGGGCAGCAACTGGAACGCCTGTGGAGCCACCGCGAGCGTGCCGGGCTGTCCGTTGACGGTAATCACGCTCCAGAGGAGGTTGCTGCTGCCCGGATCGGGCGTGGGCGGAAAGGCGTCGATGAGAAACGGCTGATTGAGGCTGACGGCAAGGCCGCCAGCCGCGCCGGTGGGAGTAAACGTGGCGTTTGCCGTGGCGGGCGCAATCCGCAGCCGTTTCCCGCTGATGCCGATGCAGCCATTCGGGGGCAGCGGCTGCAACCCCACCAGGGAAAAGGCACTGCCGGAGACGGGGGCGAGCATGCCGGGCGTGAGTGGATAGGTGCCGCTCTGGGACCAGTCCGTGATCGGAAGATTGGCCGGCGTGAGCAGTTGGCTGGCAACATAGGCGGTCGTCGAGCGAGTGTCCCGTACAAATGCGTTGAGCAGGTCATCGAGAGAACCCGCTGGTGGGGAGCCTGCGGCGATGTCCGCGCCGCTGGCAAGCGTCAGTTGGGTGGTCTTGGCAGAGAGCGAATAGAGCGCTGGGTTGGATTCCGCGGCGCTCTGGATCTGGAAGAAGGATGTGCCTTGGGATCCGGTAAGCACCATCCATTGCGACTGCGCGGCTGGAGCGTTCAATCCGCTGGCGGCCGGGCTCAGGCCGGGGTAGGAGTTATCCAGATGGATGGTCTGGTTGGCGGGGGCGACCCAATGCCAGTCTGAATCCCCGGTCACGGTACCGGACGGATAGCCTTTGATATTTGGAGTGGAGATGGCCGTGGTGGTCGTCGAAGACCCGGATGTTGAAGTCACGATCGAGGTGGAGAAGATTCCCGGCCTGGGCGCTGCCGCTCCGTATAACGCAGCTTTGGTACGGAAGACGTAGAGGCAGACCGCGGAGTCACCCGCGGCGAATGCCGAAGGCAAGGGCTGGTCCCAGGTGATTTGGGTGTTTCCTGCCACTGGATCGGTTTGCACGGTCGTGACGTAGACGAGCGCAGCCGGGCCGGTGGTGGAAGGAATGCCGTTGGACGTGCTGAGGAACAAAAGCGCATTCCCTGGCTGGATGTTGTTTGAGGTTCCCACAATCCAGGTGGAGGTACGGTTTCCAGTCAGTTGCCAGGGCTGGGTGGTGACCGCGGGAATGGCGTTGGCGGCGATGGTTGCGGTCAGGTCCGCCGAAGTCTCGAAGACCTGCGGGGTCTGGCCCGGGCCGGGGATGCTTTGTACCCGGGTGCCGGCCGGGATGGGCACGGTTGCCGGCGAACCTAGGGAAGAAGCCAGAGTGAAAACCAGAACGGTGGACGCGCTTACCCCCGGCGAAGGCGTGTAGCCGACGAGTTTGACCAGCTCAAAGACGCTGCGCGCTTCGACGGCGGTGCCAAGATAGGCTTCGTTGGCGAGCCGCTCGGTGTAGAAGGTGAGGATGTCGAGCGCCTCGGACCATGCGTCCACCAGGGCGATCGAGAAGTCGCTGTTGTCGCGCGTGCGCAGGCCGGCCAAGGCGGGAACCGACGAACTGGAGAGTGCGGCGAGCATGGTCTCCATGAAGCTCGACCAGGTGCCGGCCCGATAGCGGATTGCGGGCAGCAGGCTGCGGTTCACAATGAGCGCGGGAGTCAGGCGAGTGACGCCGGTGCAGCAGCCGCACGGTTGTTTACCGGTGGTTTGGCAGGAGCATGTCATTTGCCACCGTCCAGGGTAAGGGTCAAGAGCCCGTGGTCGAGGTTGTTGGGATCGTTCTCGCAACAGGGGATTTCGAGCGGTCCCATGGTCAACTGAGTTGGCGGCGGGGTTCCGGGGAGTGGCGGCGAATCCTGGCGCGCGAAAGTGGTCAATTGCACCGACACCACTCCGGTGACGCTTTGTGCGGCGGCGATGAAGGGGCTGGCATAGACCGTGGCGCCAAACTGGAAATTGGCCGCGCTGAGTAGTCCCGGTGTTCCGGTGCAGGCGTCGCCGGTGACCAGCACTTGCCACAGAGCCGCGTAGACATCGCCTTGGAAATATCCGGATGCGACGCAGATGTTCAGGCCGATGTTCAGGCCCACCAGCTTCGCCTGCTCGACGACCACATCGGTGCCCATCATGCGGAGTTGATTGAGGCTTGTCTGAATGGTCCGCCGGAGCGCCGTGGTCCATTGGGTCAACGGTTCGGCGGAGACAAAAGCGGTGTACCAGGAGCCGGTCCAGCGCAGCGTACCTTTGGCCTGCTCCACGCCTGGAATCATCTCCGTCATGGCGCCGTAGTCGGCCGCAGTGACGCAGCGCAACTGGGTCTGGAAGCTGAACGGAGCGTATCGCTGGATGTGCAGGTTGGTCTCCGGGTCGACGCCTGCCGCGGCCGCCAGCGGGTTGCGCACGCCGCTGATTCCGGGCAGGGCGAACAGGACGTGCGCCAGGGTATCGCGGCCCACGTTTCCGGCGGTGCCGTTGCCGGTGCGATAGTTTGCGGTAAAGGCGAGTCCCATGTCCGGGCTCTTGCCATAGGTGCCGTCGCCGAAGCGCAGGTGAACACTGAGGTCCGAATCGATCTCCGGGATGAAGCCAGGGAACGTGTCGCTCTGTTCGAGCAGGTCTTCGACCGCGAACCAGGTAACTCCGTCGTCGCTGCTGAGGCTGATCTGCGGCGCCGGCGTGGCAGAGGCGGGAGCGAGAAAGGTGGATGCGGGAGCCGTGTCGTCATAACGGATGGCGAAGGTGAGGGGCTGGTTTGCCAGCGTGGGCGCATAACGCGGGAGCGATGGGGCGGCGCCGGGCATCGTCACGCAGTTGCAGCCGATGCCGGTGACCGGTGCGATGGGCGGGCAGGGGACCACGCCCAGGGATTCGCCGCTGGTCCACACGCCCTGGTCGGCGGCTACCACATTGCCCAGGGCGACCGAGACTGCGGGCAATGGCCGCGATCCGTGATTGGCATCGGTAAGCGAGGAGATGCAAAGAGGAAACGGCAGTGCATCCGCGGCGGCCCATTCGATATGGGTAAGGAATATCCCCGGATTGACCGGATCGACCAGCGGCTGGCCGGAGTGATTGTTCGTTGTCGCCACGGTGAGGCGCACGGCCCAGCGATGCGTGGGGTCGGCGTCGGCCGGATCGCCGGTAAGCGGGCCCATGGCTTCTTCGAAGATGAGGACCTGGCCAGCCCGGAGAGTGCTGAAGGCACCAGTCAAGGTGGCCTGAGTGGCGCCTGCGGGCAGGCAGCATTGCGCGTCCTCCCAGGTGTAGAACTCCATGCGGTTCTGTTCCACGGAAAGGGTGGCTTCCTCCAAGGTTTCAAAGACGGGTCCGGGACTTTCCTGAAGCGTAGCGGCGGCGGGGAGGTTGGGGTTAACGCTCGCCGGCAGACCAACAACCAGAGGAAAGATCTGCGTCTGGGGGGGAACAATGACGCCATCCAGATAAGCAGCCAGGCAGACCCAGACGCGGGCATTGGCGCCCTCGCTGATCTGATAATCCACCAGCCGGGCGTGGCGGCGCAGCGAGATGCGGCTGCGCGCGGTGCCGATGTAGGCTTCGGTGTTGACCGCATCCTGCATGTAGCTGACGCGATCGGCGGCGTAAGCCAGGGTCTCGACGATGGTGACGCCAATGTCGGCGGCATGGGTCTCGTCCCAGGTGGGCAACAGCACGGCCATGCGATCGAGCATGGCCTGGCGAAAGCCGTCGTAGTCGCGCGCCAAGTAGTGAATGTCGGGCGGGGTCAGCGGGGTTTGCGGGCAGCAATCGGAAGGCAGGCAGTCGACCGGCGTGGGGCAACCGGCTTTGATGGAAAAGCTGACGCTGGCGAGCTGCGGATCGATGCCTGGCGGCGGATCGGAGTCCTGGGCACTGGTGACCAGCGCGAGGGAGTAGCGGGAGAAGTCTCCGGTCTGGCCGAGCACAATGGTGATGGTCAAGGGGTCCTGGTTGGTGGCCGGATGGATGCTGGTGACGCCGATGCTGGTGTCGCCGGTTAACTGGATGTTTGCCGCGGTCAGTTGCAGACTGCGCGCGTCCTTCAGAAAGGTAAGGGCCAACTGCTTGCCGCATCCCGCACTGCCAATCACTTCGAGATAGTCAATCCCGTTGAGGTTGGGAGTTTGCAGAACCAGATCACGGCGGCGCTTGTCCTGGCAGAAGAGGATCACTGGGCGGGCCCTCCGTAGACAAACTGCTGGGTCTGCTGCTCCTGGGTGGCGATGATGGTGTACACGATGGTGATGAGCAGGTTCGATTCCTGGGCTTGGACATAGACGGCGTTTACCTGGATGAGGTCCGAGAGCCACTGCAGCAGAGAAGTCTGGATGACCTGCTGCTGGGCGGCGGCCAGCGAATCGCTGTTGCCCGCGAAGACAAGTTGAATGACCCCGCAGCCGAAGGTGGGACGGTTCACGCGCTCGCCCGGCGCGGTGAGCAGGATCTGCTCGATCATGTCGTTGATGTGCCCGGGCAAGTCGGTCTGAGCGGTATGGCCGGTGCTATCGAACGCGTAGGGAAAGGCAACATTCATGGCTGGTCACATTGCACTGACTGGCCCTTGCGCGCCAGCCGGGATGAGTGGTGTTCCATTGGGAATCGTGTTCCCCACGCCGGTGGAGATCACCAGGGGTTGGCCAGTGGAAGTGACGCGGGTGGTACCGGTCATCCACACCGCGGCGATACAGGGCGGCAGCGGAGGCGGCACCAGCGGACAGCCGGCGACCACCCACTGCGCGGAAAGCAGCACGGTCGGTACGCCATTGACCATGACGCGCGGATTGGGAGACGTGGCCGCCGCTTGTCCACCATGGCTGCACATTACGGCCGCTCCCATCGGCAACAAAAATCCGCCCATTGCATACCTCCCGCTAAGTAACTACCAGTGCCCCGTCGTTGACGGTCACGCTGGGGCCGGCGATGAGGATGGTTGCCTGCCCGTTGGTGATGGTGATTCCGGTGTCGTTGATGGCGATCGAGGCGCCGGAAGAAGACTGGAGCAGGATGCCGCCCGAGGGGCCGGGAGCATCGCTGATCATCAGGATGTTGCCGCCCACGGACTGGAGAACGATACACTGGACGCCGGGCGGCGCGGCGGTTGCCGAGGGAGGAACTTCGCCCCCGGAACCCCAGAAACATCCCGACCAGATGGGGTAATCGCTGTTTCCCTGTTCAAACTCCACCCAGACGTTGGAGCCGACGGGTGGGACGGCGTAGAGTCCCGATTGGCCTCCGGCCAATGCGGCGCTGGGCATGGCCCAGGTTGAAGTCTGCACATTGGAGACATCTGGCACGGTCACCGCCAGGCGTCCCATGTTTTGCGGGTCCACGTTGCCGACGACCGTGCCTCGATATTTGCCGAAGAATTGCGCCACCAACATTCCCTTTCTTGAGAAGAATTCAAAATGGTGCGGTCGGCACGGCCGGCACATTGGAGACCAGCGCGTTCCGCTTCAAGGTGAAACTCTGTTTGTATTCGCCGGGCTTGATCTGGTGCTTCGTACTGTCCACGTAGTACAAGCCATCGAAGGCCAACCCTGCTCCGCGCACGCCGATCAACTGCCGGGCCTGGAGGATGGTGCCGTAGCGCAGAACACTGAGGGTGCCATCGCCGGAGACGATGTCGGCGGTCTCGGCGGCCCTGGCATAACCAGCCATCCGGGCTTGCGCCGGCGGAAGTTTAGCCGTGTAGGACAACGGCTCGGTCTTTTGCGGTACGGGCACAACCGCCCCGAGAGGGGGATTGAGCGGGTTGGCGCCTGAAATAGCAAGCTGGCTCACGACTCCGGTGGCCTGGTCCTGGAGGTAGATGATGGGAGCGACGGCGTTCTGCGGCTCGTAGCGAAAGTTCAGGCTCTCCACATTGGTCCAGGTATCCATGTTCACGTTGAGGGCGGGTTGGGGAGCGCCGATCTTGATCTGCGGACCCCAATATGCCTGGCACGAGCCTGGCATTGGACCAGGCTGCAGGAAGAAAACGTAGCCGGCCTCTTTGGCCAGTTGCTGGATGTACGCCAAGTCAGTGCCTTTCTGACTTGGAACGCGGACAGCGGGCACATCCGCATCGGGAGTGACCACCGGGACCACGTTCGGCACGATGCCAAAGGTGGCGTATTTACCGAGAATGGCGAGCACGCGCAGATCCGGCGTTAACCCTGGGAATGGGGTACCGGAGGAATCGGTCAGGTCCATGACTGCGGAAAGGTCTTCGCCGGTGATGACCAGCTTGGAGGACCCTTGCATGGCATCGGGGACGACCTCGGTATGCTTCACCATGCCGTCCATGACGACTTGCGGCAGACCGCCAAACGATACAACGAGGATGACGCGGATCAGAGGAATGGGTGCGCCCATGTTGAGCAGAAAAAACAGTTGCAGCGGGGAGCTGTTGGCCAAGGTGAAGCTGAGTTGAAAGCCGCTCTTGCCGGTGGCCGAGACGGTGACCTCCGCGCCCGTGAACGCGTCCATGAGTGCCTTGGGCGCAGGGACTGCCTGCACCTGGCCGACCAGCAGCGTCAAATGAAGAGAGCTAGCCATTGCGGGCACCTGGTGGAATACCGGCGGCCAGTGGGATCTCGATGGAGTAGCCTGGCACGGCGGTCAACTGGTCGGGATCGACGGCGCTGTTGGCGTCGCAGATCATCCAGAAGAGAATGGGGTCGCCGAGAAATTTGTAGGCGAGATTATCAAGGCGGTCGCCGTCGCTGATGGCGTAGCTCTGCAGCGACGTGTAAATACTGGCTTGCGGAATGATGCGGCGCTGCAGGTAGGCGACCGGGATGCCGTTGGCGCCGGTGTAATACTCCACGGCGGCCCCGTAATAACGGCTGCTGGGATTGGTTGGCGCGCCGGTGCCGGCGGCGGCGGAGACCATGGATTGTAGAACCTGATCCATCGCGTCGAGCCTTTCAAGGTTGGGGACCGGTCGAGCTTCCATACCAGTCAAGGTTCAAGATCCAATCCGGGCAATGCGAAGTTACGGATACATCGCGGCCAGGGCTTCTTTTTGTATCTGGTAAGCCATGTACAGGGACCCGGCGGGGGTGAGGAAACCGACATCGTTTACGTTGAGTACGCGCATCCCAAGCGAAACTTTGGCGCGGATGGGATTCAGTTGCGGGTCGAACGCCTCCTCGGTGATGTCCAGATCGGTGATGCGCACTGGAGTGACGCGCGTCTTGCTCCAGACGAAGAGGGTGAGCATCGACTCCATGGGAAGAATTTCGATGGTGCCCTGAAACGACAGCGCCTGGTTGGCGAGGAGGACTTCGCTGGTCGGGTAGACAAGCAGTTCCAGCGCCGCCAACTGCGGCTGGATGCCGAAGGCGAGGGTGGTCGCGTCTCCGCTGGCGAGCAGGTCGGTGGCGTCGATTTCCACGCTGCACCTGATGGTTTCGATGGGCGGACCTTTGAGGCGGAAGATCTCGGTTCGATCCGGCTCGTCGCCGACGGATTGCGGTTTCAGACTGCGCGTCACCTCATCCGGGTTGTACTGGAATTCGATCACTGCCGGGCCCTTTCGGACCGAATGCTTTTCCGGGGAACTGGTGCCCGGCGCTTTGGGCACAGGCGGCTGCGGTGGGCGCGGCGGCCGTGGCGGCGCCGGAGGGCGAGGCTTCGGGGGTGGAGGCAGCCCAATGTTCGGATCGAGGGAGACGATCGCGCCTTTCAGAACAATGGGGGAAATGTTTGGCATTCCATGCTCCTCTGAAATTCGTTCAGTTCAAACAACGATTGCTCCCTTGCAAATCATCTGACCTGTCTTGCTGCGTGTTGGTGTTCTGCTTCTTCAACTCGAAGGTCCGGCAGTGTCGCGGCCACATTTCAACGGTCACCGGCATTAGAAGCTGCCTGGCTGCGGTTGATCGAGCTGCGGCGGGCTTGGCTGCGGAAGACAAACCTGCCGGCATGAATCCTGCTCTGCAGGCGGAAGCTTCTGGCATGTGTTAAGACATTCCTCGATGCTGCCGGGTATAAAGTCGGTAACAATGTGGCGCCCAACGCAAAGAGGGTTGAAGGTGCAACTGCCGTCCTGGTTCTTTCCATCCGCAAGACTGGTTGCGTCGTAGCTGTCTTCGACACTTCCATCTGGACCGAAGCAGCAATGTCCTCCCGGCGGGCAATTGGTCAATCCCTTAGGCTTGATCTCGCGATAGCACGTCTTACCTGGGTGAGTTTTCGGGCTATATTTGGTGTCCAGGCAATACTGGTCGGACCCTTTGTAGAAGGACTCCGGCTGGTTGCACCTTGGAGCTCCCTCGGGAGATGGCGAAGGGGACGGTGACGGACTTGGTAAAGGTGATGGTCCGGGCGACGGCGAAGGGCCGGGCGATGGTGCTGCAAGACCCTGGACGACCACGCTGCGGTTATAGTCATGGTCCCCTTCCGTCGCGCCGTGAGCGAAGAGCTTGTAGTTGGCCCGGGGAGCTACCTTCTGCAGGACAGCAAGCGCCGCGTGAGCCCGCGCACAGGACAAATTCAGATTGAACTTGTTGTCTCCCTCGGCGCTCGCAAAGCCGTGAATCTGAACTGTCTCTCCCCCCTTGAGGGACTTGGCCCGTTCGGCGAGGTTGTCCTGTTCGTTCAGAAACGTGTCGCAGTTTACATTGAAGAAATAGCGAAATCCATCTGCGGACCCTTTGAGACTTGTACAGCCGCTGGGTGCGCCGATAGCGACGGGGCCGCATGCCCGCTGTAAAGTGTGTGGACTTTGAAGACGCGGCGCCGACTGCTTTGCATGTCCATCCGTGAACCTTTCCGACATGCGGTCAGCCTCGTACTCAAACGAATCGGCGAGCGGGCCGACGCCGAGGTCGTCTTGCCGTGAAGGCAGACCGGAACCCTGTTGGATTGTGTGGGTCAATTCGTGCGCTAGTAGTCTTGCACCGGTGGCCGTGTGAGGAGCATAGAGCCCGGAGTTGAACGCAATGTTATTGCCGACTGTATAGGCGAGGGCATTGACGACTCGGGCTGATTCCGCGGCCTTGGTGTCGATGTGAACCCGCACTTTGCTGAAGTCGTGACCGAAGCGTGGCTCAAAGAAGGCTCGCGTGCTGCCGTCCAGCGGCTGGCCGGGCGAGCGCAGCACTTCATGGACGATCGCTGGAGCCATGGCTGGCTGCGCGCCGGCCGTGGCCCGGCGCTGCAAGGTTTTCTTCTTCTTGCACTCGGAGCACTCCCCGCTGGATCCGCCCGATCCTCCGCAGGCACACTTTCTTTGCAGCGTTCCGAAGGGCGCGGGGGTGAAGGGCCGCGCTGGAACAGACGTTGGCTTCCTGGGGATCTGAACTTGCGTGCTCATGCTTGGTGACCTCCTTTGCCGGGCTGGGTCCGGGACGCAATCGCCGCGGCTTTTGCCGGTTGACACAGGCTGCGATAGACGGCTCGCGCGATCTCGGTCCCGGCCGCCTGGGGTTTGGCGTTGGCCTGGACGTTGAACTCGCCGCCGTTGATTCCTTCCAGAGACAGCGGGGTCTTCAGGAAATTTGCCTGCCCGTCCGCCGTGATCAAACGCGTCAGTTCGCGCTGCATGGCTTCGGCAATGCGGTGGCGATCGCGCGCGGCGAAGCCGTGCAGGACGAGTTCGTCGATGTGCAGGTCTATACCCATCCGGCGGTCTCCGAATCTGCCAGGGGGCGCTCGACTTTGGTGAACTCGCTGCGGGCGGCGGAGAGCAGGTGCGACATGCGCACCGGTTCCCCGGCGTCAGCGGCGAGAAATGCCGCGCCCATGGCAATGTTCTGGATGTTGCCGCCCGCCGCGCTCAGGCGCGCCAACTGGTCGACGCGCAGGCCCTCGGTGGGCGTCTGGCGGGGAAAAACGCGCTGCCAAATCTGGGCGCGCTGCGCCGCCTCGGGAAATGGGAATTCCACGACAAATCGAATGCGGCGGAGAAATGCGCTGTCCAGAGCGTCGCGGCGGTTGGTGGTGAGGATGGCCAGGCCACGATAGGCTTCCATGCGCTGGAGCAGATAGCTGACCTCTATATTTGCGTAGCGGTCGTGACTGTCCCTGACCTCGCTGCGCTTGCCGAAAAGGGCGTCGGCCTCATCGAAAAGCAGGACGGCCGCGCTCGCTTCGGCGGCATCGAAGACGCGGCGCAGGTTCTTCTCCGTCTCGCCGATGTACTTGCTGATGACTTGGCTGAGATCGATGCGGTAGAGGTCCAGCCGCAGTTGGTTGGCCAGAACCTCGCCGGCCATGGTTTTCCCCGTGCCACTGGGGCCGGCGAAAAGAGCGCTGATTCCCAGGCCACGTCCGGCCTTGGAAGCGAAACCCCAGCGGTTGTAAACTTTGGCGCGCTGGCGAACATGGATCGCAATCTGGGCGAGAAGCTGTTTCTGTTTGTCGGGCAGGACAAGATCGTCCCAGGTGGCGATGGGCTCGATGCGCTGCGCCAATCCTTCCAGGCGCGGCCGGGACTGCGTGCGGCAGGCGTCCCACAAGGCTGAAGCCAGGGCATGGGCTGCGCCATTTCCGGCAGAGCCCGCCAGCGACTCCAGCTCCGGAGCGGTCTGGTGTACGGCGGCGTCGATGCGGCGCGCGCTCAAGCTGAATTGCGCAGCGAGCGTGTCCACTGCGCCGTTGAGCAAGGGAGCCGCTGCGCCCAGCGCCTGCTGCCAAAGCTCGATTTGCTCGTTGGCGGTTGCCGTGGGCACTGCAAAGGAGAGCAACCGGCGTTCGACGGGCTGCATGGGTTCGCGGGTGGAGACCAGCAGCGGGCTGCGCAGGGTTTCGATGAGTCGATTGACGGCAAATTCGCCGCCCGCGTCGAGCGCCGGGGAGTCATCGCATTCAAGCAGCAAGCCGCAGGATTGCAATGCCGCCTCGCGCTCCCAAAGGCGCAGGAAAAGATCGAGTTCGGTTACGCCGCGCGGGACGGCCTGCCCGCAGAGGGCGTGCAGATTCATCCCGGCAAGAGCGCAGGCCCGGGCGGCGACCGCCCGGCGGCTGCCGGGTTCACTGCCGCTCAACTGGACAACCGGCGCCGCCGTCTGCCAGTTGCCATGGGATAGAGCATCCGCCATGCGCTGGGCGATGCGCTGCTCGGAAGGCGTCAATTTTCCGGTCGCGTGCACAGGCTCTACAAACCCGCGCAGACGCTCGTCAAAAGAGCGCATTCCGGTGAGATAGTGGAGAATCCGCTCGTCGATCCGCAGCGGACTGGTGGTCAACGCATCGCCGGACAGTACCTCGACCAGATGCCAGTTACGCAAAGGCCGCCCGGGCAGGAGCGCGCTCCAGTGCGCGTCCTCGAACGCTGCCAGCGCCAGGCTGAAGGTCGGCAGGGCGGGACGCTGGCCTTTGTTGGCCGATTGATAGAGGTCGGCAAATCGGGAATCCAACTCGACGGCGGCGCACATCAACAGGATGTTGCGCTCGAAGGTGGAGAGGCCGAAGGTGGCACAGAGAATGTCGAGCGCTGGTGGCGCCTGGGGCGACGAGCTTTCGTCCTGCGCACTCTCCGGCTGCAAGGGATCGGCTGCTTCGGCGGGAATCTGAGACTGGCTGGGTTCGGGCTCGGTGGGCGCGATGAACTTCACCAGGGTGGCGCGCAGATCGGCGAGGGCCAACCTCATGCTGGCCTGGTTGAAGTCTTCCCAGCTCTGGGCGATGGTCCGGTTCATGGAATCGTCACCATAGGTCCAAAAGTTGGGCTGGCGGGATTCAGATCAAGAGGACTCTCGGCTCCGTCGATCTTTACCCGGATGAAGTAAACGCCGGCCACCAGGCCGGAAATGGCGCAAGTGAGACTATTGGAACTGGCCGCCAGTGGCGGCAGCGTGAAGGTGTAAGCCGCGGGCGCCGGGGGTACCGTTGTCGAATTCTGATTGAGCAGGAGCGTCACCCGCTGGTTCGGCTGCACCGCGGGATTTACTGTGACGTTGATTTGCGTGGCGCTTGCCGACTGGGCGACGATGACCGGCTGCAACACCAGTGCGACGATGTTGGATTCGCATCCCGGATGCGGCGCCGGCGGAGTTCCAAGCAGTTGCTGCTGGACGACCTGAAGACCGAGGACACCGGCCTGCAAGCCGGCGGGGATCGGCATGGTGATTGCATTTTGGGTCACCACCGGTGGAGTCACAATCAGGTTTCCGATGCGCACCGTGGTGATGTCGCCCTGCAATTGCGTGCCCTGGATTACCAGCGTGCTGCTGGGCAGGATGGGCTGCCCCGCACCGGCTTGAGACATGGCCAGCGTAATCACCGGCTGCGCAAATGTCGATACGTAGAGGTTCCTGGACTCTACGGGCAACGCCTGCTGCGCCGGGGACTCATCGCTTTCGATCAAGACCACCGAGGCCTGATAGGCGGCCGATAGGGCGTACTCGACCTGAAAGAAAGCTGACCATAATTTTGAGAACTCCTCCAGCGAGAACGTGGACGGAGTAAATCTCACCCGCTCAACCTGGCTGTCTAGGTCCGAACCAAGAAGGAAGCTGTAGGTACTGATGGCGGATTGAATGATGGGAGACGAGAGAATCGGCTGGGCCTGGAGCACGCTTGCCACTGCACCCAACATGCGTTGCGGCTCCAACAGCTCTTCTTTGCCGTAGAAGGTGAAGAGGTAATGGAGATCAAGGGCCGCCATGGGCCGCTTCACCAGAGTCCCATCCTGGCGGCGGGTGGGCAGGTCGGCATTGCGGTAGGCCGCGTTGGGCGTTACCTGGTACAGATAGACGTTGACGTGAGGGTGCTGCTCCTTGGGATCGCCCTTGGCCGCAGGGCGCTTGAATTCGATCGCGGCATTGCTACCCACCGCATCCTGCACGGGCTTCAGCAGTATCTCGGAGAGGGCGGCGGTTGCGGTCGCGATGGCCAGGTAGTTGCTCATCGTCCCGCTCCGCTGTTTCGCTTCAGGAAATCATCCAGTGACAAGGTGGGCCTGACCCTTTGCGGCGCAGTCCGGTTGACGGGCGCGGGCGGAAAGACGGCCCGCACTTCCACCTTGCCGATGGTTACACGAATGGAAGGTTCGGATGATTGATTGGCCGCCGGGGCCGTCCCTGGAAGTTCCTTCGGGCTTAGCGGCTGCGCCGCCAACGTTGGTTGTACGACGATGCCTGGCTGCGGTTGCGTTTCCTTTGGGAGGCCGCGGCGCGCAGAGGAGTCCAAGGCCGTAGCCGGCGGAGTTCCGGAAGCCGCCGGTGTCACGGAATTAGCCAACTCAGGGAGGGTTTCGGGGTGAACCCCGTCGATGGGTACCTGCCCTGGGCGCATCGACCGGGCAGGCCATACCTCTTCGGGTTGCCGGATGGGCGCGGGCTGATGAGAAAGATGACGAGATGGTGAGCTGTCCTCCAACCTCGAAGGCAAAGTGCGCAACCTGCCGGGCGTGGCCAGCACTGCGCTGCCGGACTGGGGCCGATAAGGATCATGAATCGCGGCGGGCGCCGGAGTCGCATCGGCCTGGGAGCGGTGAGTTTCGTCGCCGGGGGTTGCCGGCGGCACGATCCCGCTGGTTGCAACATCTGCCGGTTGCCGGGTGGACTCAGCGGACGTGGAAGGCAGGACCGGAGATGAGTCCGCGCGGAGTTCCGTCTGCGGGAACCGGGGGCGGACCAACGGTTCGCGCTGGGTTTGTGCAGGAAAGGCGGAAGAATTCTGACGCGGCGGTTGCGGTGGCTCTGTACGTTGGTCCAGGCGGTGCAGCGGAATCGCCGCACCGGAAACACCGTTGGATTTGGAGTCGTTCTCGCGCGGCGATTCGAAGTCGATCTCCCCGGAGATTTGCCGGGCTCCAAGCAAGCCAGCGTCTTGCCGGTACGGTTCATACAGAGATGGCACGCGCGGCCGGATTGCCGGTGCGACTCCCTGGCTCCGCGCGGCCATGTTTGTCAGAAGATCGCTCATGCTCCCACCATGTCGAGATAGAACTGCCGCCGCGCCGGGCTCAGGGACAGGATGTCTCGCTCACGCCAGCCGTAAGCCCTGGCCAGCGTGTGCACATCGCTCAGAATGCGCCGCGCCCAGGCTTCAATTTCCGTCCACAGGAAGGAGACGATATCGAAAGCTGCGCGCCAATGGAGCTGACACGAGGGACAGTGAAGCTTGAGTTGGATATCCGCCAAAGGGTCGGCCTCGGCCATCGATTTGACGATGCTGGCTACAACTTCAGGTGGCAATTGCGCGGAATTGATAGCGGCGGCGCCCTGCCCGGCAGACAGCAAGCAGCGGTCGAGGAGCAGGGAGCGCGCCGATTCCAGACTGACCTCGGCTTCCGCGGCGGCGACATCCACGGTCGTTGGCAGTCGAAACCTGATGGCATAGCCGGCAATGTTTAAAGACATCTCATTCGGCGGCATGCGATTCGAAGCAGAGAGCATCGCACCGGTATCCAGGGTCAACTCGAGCGTTTCCCGGCAACCGGGACACGCGGAAACGGCGGCCATGCGCGGCCCCCAGAGCGCCTCCCGAAGGCGCAGCAACTCGGCATCGCGCTGGCCGATGCTCAGCGCGGTCAGCGCATCCTGGGAAACCTCGGGCAACATGGCCATCAACAGGGCCAAGGCACGGTAAGTGGGAGTCCGGGCGCGGCCATCTTCCCAGACCTCCAACAGTTCGAAAGCAGACGGCGCCCGCACCATTGGGATCAGCTCGGCACCGTGAATGACGGCTCGGCGGGTTCGGTGACCGCGATATCCCGCTCCCAGCCTTCGTTTTCCAGCTTGATGTGCTGGATCGCGACGGCGTTGGCATTGGAATCCAGATCCGGCATGGCTTGGTACTCGGATACCCAGCAGCGATAGATGTTGTAGGCTTGGACCTTCTGGCCCGCCTCGTTGTAGAGCTCGAGGATAATGTTTTTGCGGAAATCCTTGAGCGACACCTCCGCGCCCAGAGCGGCCCCAAGCTGCCAGACTTTGCCGGCCCATTGTTCAAAAGCCGTGTCCTCGGTGATTCCCCGCTCCAAGGTGATGGCGTCGAACTCATTGCGGCCGGGCGACTTGTAGCTGGTGGATGGGTCGCCGCCGGCGCGATGCTTCACCACTTCGGTGGTGCGTTTGAGCCCGGTAACTTTGCTGATGCCCGCCACGTACTTCCCGTCCCACTTGACCTGAAACTTGAAGTTCTTATACGGGTCGCGACGAGTGGGATTCACGGTAAATTCAGCCATGCGAGTTCTCCCTAGGTTGAGGTCTGGCCGGACAGCTGCTGGATCTGGATCACGACGAACTCAGCCGGTTCGAGTGGTGCGAATCCAACGACGATATTGACGACACCGTTATCGATGTCGGTTTGGGTGGTGGTTTCACTGTCGCATTTCACGAAGTAGGCCTGGTTTGGAGTCTGGCCCTGGAAGTAGCCCTGGACAAACAGGTTCTGCATGAAGGCGCCGACGTTGAGCCGGATGGCCGACCAGAGCGGCTCGTCGTTGGGCTCGAACACCACCCACTGCGTCCCCTGGTAGAGGCTTGACTCGATGAACAGGGCAACGCGGCGTACGGGGATGTATTTCCACTGGCTGGCATCGGCGTCGGCGCCAACCAGGGTGCGAGAGCCCCAGAGAACGGAGCCATAGACGGGGAAGGTCCGGAAGCAATTCAAGCCAAGCGGGTTGAGAACCCCGTTTTCCGCATCGGTCATCTTATAGACAAGTCCCTGAACTCCAGAGAGGGTTGCCTCGATGCCGGCAGGCGCCTTCCAGACGCCGCGCGACGAGTCGATCCGCGCGAACAGGCCAGCCACGACGCCGCAGGGCGCAAAGGTCCGAAGCTGATAATTGTTGAGCGGATCAGGCAGGCGCAAACGAGGAAAGAATGCTGCGCCATTGGGGTCGCTGACCGTCAGCCCGGTGGTCTTCCAATCGATAGCAGCGGATATGGTGTTGACATAGGGCGGGCAATCCAACAGCAGGAACGCCCTTCTCGCGTCGCAGTACGCAACGGCCGCGCTATAGATGGCGTTGGGGTCCACGGTGGTGTCCAGCGCGGCGGGATTCCCGGCAAAGGCACGGGTGGCCTCCGGAATACAAAGCAGGTTGAAGGCATCCACCTTATCCAGGGCATAAATACCCGTGAACAGGCTGGGATCGCCAATCAGATCGCCAGTCGTAGGGAGGCCGTTTCCATCCGCACCGGCGCCGGAACTGGTCTCCGAGCCCCAGCTGCTGTTTCCGGTTCCCAGAGCGTAATGGGCGACGTTGGAGTTGTTCGCCGGGAGGGCGCTGCCAAATCCCAAAGTCGCCGAAACGTCGGAGAATCCACTTGCCCCTGATGGCTTTCCGATGGTGATCACGGCATCGGGGGATTGGGGAATCGACGCATTGACCCGAATCGCCTGGCTGCCGGGAATTCCAGACAGCGAGCATTGCACGGTGGCTCCCGGCATCTGGACCGTGAGCACGGCGTTGATTGCGCTCTGCAGTTGCGCCGCCAGTCCGGAAATGGTGAGGGGCAGGGGCGTGTTTCTGGCGAACACTTTCACATCCACCGGAAGCGGCGACGGCGACGGATGGGGCTTGGACACGTTCAGAGCGATGCCGTAGTCCGTACCGGTGGGCGTCGTGGTGTTCACCAGGGTTGCACTGGCGCTGACGACGGTTCCAACCGCCGCGCCGGCATATTTGCTGAACAGGGTTAGATGGGTTGCGTCTGTGATCCCGTTGACCTGGTAAAGCGTATGGCTCGTATCGGCATCGAAGGTGAGGAACTGCCCGACTTTCAAAGCCGTGTTAAAGCTGGTGCCTGAACCGCTCACCGCGGTGGAACCGCCGGTGAGGCTCACGCTTCCGGCCAGGGCGGTTTTTCCGGCTACGGTGCCGTCCACCGTGGCGACCACCAGTGGAGCCCCCACAACCCCGGTGACCGCAGGAGCGGCGGTGGTGGACAACGCGCCGGTCACTTTCACGCCTACCAGTTGCGAGCCATTGTCGGGGTCGCTCACCACGTTGACGACGTAATTCACGAAATTAGGGTTGAGAGACACGCCAGGGAAGCTCTCTACGGTGCCATCCACAAGGTTTGTGATGGTAAGGTTGAATGCGACCGGATCGTCTATCTCCACGGCACCGGACGTTGTGGCAGTACCGGCGTAGCCCGTAACCAGGGTCAGTTGCGTGTCGCTGTCGATGCTGGCAATCTGGTATGGGGTTGGGGTGGAATCGGCCGTAAACACCAGCCATTGGTTGGCTTTCAGCGTGGTCGTGAAGCCCGTTCCGGACACGATCGTCGGTGTGACAGTCGAAAGCCCCACGCTCAACCCGGGAAGCGCCCGTGACAAACCGCTGGTGTCCACATCGATCAGCAGTTGACCGTTCGCCCAGGTGCCGCTGCTTAAAGCGGTGAAGGTCAAATCGGCGAAGACCACCGTTGCTCCCGCGGCCTGATCCCGCGGTACCCGGACCACATAGGCCTGGTTGCCGCCATTCTGGAAGAACTGCTGCACCGCATAGCTGACTTCGCTGTTCGAAGCCAGTCCCCCAAACAGCCGTTGGTAATCGGAAAAACTGAAGATGAGCTCGGCGTGATTATCGATGCCGCTTGCCGTGTAACCAACAAAGGCGGCAACGGAGGTGGCCACGCCGGTGATGGGGTGTACTGGGCTGGGCAGTTCCTGGATGTAGACGCCGGGATAGGTGTAGGTACTGGGCACGGGCACCTCGCTGTGGTCCTGCGGCCACCGAGTGCCGCGGTTGAGATGTGAGAAAGCGCAAACGGTACAGAATGGAAAATCCCCTGCCCCACGCAGGTTTTGAGTGCCGCAAACAATACCCCAAGTCGAAAGACTCAGTCAAGCAGATTTATCGGGAACGATGTCACGATCCAGGCAAGAACTGCCGCCTGGCGTCAGGAAGGACAGCTTCAATTCATGTGCCGGCATGCCAGAGGTGCAGGGCGAAGCGTTCTTCTTAACTGCGGCTGGGAACCCGGCGTAGACATTACCCAGGTTCGTTGCGCACACGCGATTCAGAACGAATCATTCCGGCTTAAGCCGCGCATGACCAAGCAGCGGGAGGTTGCTGTCGGGGAGTTTGGCGGCGGGCTACCTCAACTCCCCGGCGGCGTCCGAGACCAGGGAGACGTCCATCCAGGCTGTGAGATCGAGGTGTCCGGCAAGCGTATCGCGGGTCTTGCCATCGACCAGGAAGCGCACCCGGTTGAGCTGCGGAAGTTGCGCCTTCAAGGTGAGCACCAGGGAAAAAATGGTGAGCTGTTCGACCTCGATGCCGCTGCGATGGGAATTGGCCAGCTCGCCGTTGAGATTGACGACCGCCGAAGCTGGGTCGAGCAGATAGACGTCCCGCACGTCCGCGCCGGGACCGAGCGGGTGATGGGAATCCGGCGCCAGGTAGCGCAGGATGAGGGCGTGCAGGGCGAGGCGGCCGCGCTCCCCGGGATCGCTTGGAAGCGGCGAGGAAATGCCGATGGGACGCATGGAATAGTCCTCATCGCTGGCCACAAACAGGGTCATCTGCTCCGGGGGACCGCTGAACGGCGCGGCCGGTGCCTGGGCGGCGGGACCGGTGGCAATGGACTCCGCCTTGTGCTTGAGATGGACCAGGTAGAAACCCATGGCGAGGATGGCCAGCACCAGGAAGGCAATGATGAGCTGGAGCTTGCGGCTGATCACTGCGCCTCCTCCAGCTTGCCGCGCAGCGAGGCGATGGCGGAAGCCAGCGAGGTGGCGATGCTCTGCTGGTACTCCGGGGTGGCAAGCTCGTCCGGGGAACTGCCCAAGGGGGCTACTTCGAGGGCAACCGCGGCCAGGGTGACATTGTTGAGGGGGCGCAGCGGGGCGGTCGAACGGCGCACCGGTAGCCCGTCGGTGGCACACTGCGCGGCCAGTGCGGCAGCCGCCAGGCTGGACTGCTGCAGGTAGGGTGACTGCGCCAGTTCCCAGGGCGAGAAGCTGCGCCTCGCCTGCCCCGGCTGCAACGTCACCATGGAGGTGTAGAGGCGCACGCCGTGGCCGCTGGTGGAGGCATGAATCGCAACATAGAGCGCGGCATGGGAGGTATTGGCCGAGGTCGCGCGTTGATCCAGGGTGAGCGAATTGTCGGCCACGCGGGTGAGGACCACGGGAATTCCGCGCGCCTCAAGCTCCTTCTGCAGGCGGCGGGCCAGGGCCAGGTTGACCGTCTTCTCCAGCAGAGTGGGTGAGAGCGCAGCTCCGCTGTCGTCGCCTCCATGCGCCGCGTCGAGAATGACAAAGGGACGCGGGCGTGGCGGCGGCGGCGCGGCGGGTGGATTAGGCTGAACGTTGGGAAGCGGCGGCGGCACCGCGGACGGAACCGGGGCCGCCTGGGCGCTGATGGTGACGGTGCGTCCCGCGTCGCCAATGACAACCGTGGCAGGTTGCTGGACGTTGGCGATAAATTCGGCGCCGTTGGGAGTTTCCGAGAAGCTGGTGCTGGCGAGAAACGGATCGCCATAGGGGACGGTACCCGTCCCATTGCCGACCACCGGTTCGCGCCGGAAAGACAGGCGCACGCGGCTCTTTTCGACCACGACCGATGGGTTGACCGGAGCGGGAAAGGTGAGCACCAGGCGGGAGGGAGCGTGCCGCAGCTCGGCGGCAAAGTGAAGCTGCGTTGAGCCCACAAACAGGCGGCGGGAGGCGGTGTGGAACTCCGCGGCCTGATTGGCGATTCGCGGCAACAATTGGACGATGGACGCGACGGGCACGTAACCGCGGCCATTGAGCAGGAGAAAATTTGCGGGCAGGTCGGGGACGGGATTGCCGCGGGCGCGAACCTGCCGGCTGTTCGCCTCAAAGTCAGTCTCGGCGCCGTTGAAAATGAACTTGAGTTTGCTGCCGTCGCTGCGCGACTCCAGGCGGCCGAGAGGCTCAAGCAGATCGGTGAGGCCGACATAGTCCACTCCGCCTTGCGCCAGGATGTCCACCTGGTAGTTGGTTCGGGGAGCGTAGACGGTAATTTTGCGCGGCTCGGTGGCAAAGCCAGCCGCCAGCAGGAGAAGCAGCAGAGTCGTAATTCGAGCGAAATTGGAGTGCTCTGGCGGCATCAGGAGATCGCAGGAAGGGCTCGTACTCAATCCTACTTCAAAAACTCGCCAGGCGGAGGTGACGGACCGGCTACCTTGGGCGATGACGGCGGGGACGCATTCCGAATGGCAGTGTACGGAATCGCGCGATTGCCGTTCCGAGGTGTGCGCGCGGCAATTGCTCTTTACCGGCACTCCGTTTTACGCTGGGAGCGGAGTCCATGAAATTCTATGCGTTGCCGCCTGATTTCTCTGCTGTTCCTGCTGTCGTGGACCGTTGCCGCGCTGGCGCAACTCAACCCTGGCCTGCAACCGGGAGTAACACTGCGCGGGCGCAACGCCAGCGAGCTGTATGCCGCTCAAAAGGTGCTGCTCTCCAACTATTGCCGGCTGGATTTTGCCGGCGCTCGCCTGCAACCGGACGGCTGGGTTCGCTTCAAGCCGTTTACCTCCATGCGCGCCAATCCGGAATTTACCCGGATCATGATTGTCAGCCGCTTCGCGGTGGAAGCGCCCAGCCAGCCGAGCGATTACCTGACGGTAAACTACCAGAAGGTGGGATCTTACCAGCAGGGCGAGGGCTACACGCCCGCCGCTGAGACCGACCGGGTGGAGTTCCGGGTGCAGGAGCAGAACGGAGATTTGCTGGTGACCGGAGTGACGCCGGACACGCCCCACGTCTCGGCGCGCGCCGCGATTGCCTGGATGAATCTGCTGCTGGGAGATGCGAAGACCCCGGAGCCGGAGCGCGCTCATCTGCAAGACGCGGTGCTGCAGTTGAACCAATTGCTGGCCAGGATGCGCGCGGCGGGAGAGTGACCGGCGGCTCGCGGCGAAATCCGGGGGGGGCGCGCTGGGCGGCCAGGAGACCGTGGACCGGAGCGGGGATTAATTCATGTACTTCTGCTGGTCCGCGTGACGGGCGAGCCACCAGCAGGCGGCTTGGTCCTGGTGCGGGAACAACGACCGCACACACGGCGTAGGTTGCGGCGGGTTGTAGAAATATTCCACCTTGCCGCCCTTCTCCTTGACGACATCGGCGTTGTCTACCACGACCGAACCGTGCGCCGAGCCATTGTGCTCGCGAATCTGCAGCACGGCCCAGTCGGCGCCGTAGGCGAGCGCCATCAGCGCGACCGGCGCCATGAGTATTCGGAAAGACGAGCGCCGCATGGCAGGGCTCCTTGGTTCCCCGCGTAAACCTTCCGGGGAAATTTCACTCTTCCTTTCATCTTGGCATATTGCAAATCGTTCCCGCCACTGGGTCCGGCGCGCGAGGCGCGGAAGCCGCGAGGCGTTTTCTGCCAGGGTGATGACTCCTCTTTTATTTTGGTTGATAGATGAGCAGGACACAGCCGGAACCGAATACCCTGGTGCTGAGAAGCTTCATGGGGAGCCTGGCAGCGACGCCTGGAAAGAGCGGATGGCCGCTGCCCAGCACGATCGGATTCACCACGATACGGTATTCATCGATGAGCCCATGCCGCGCCAGGACGGCGGCCAGTTTGGCGCTGCCAAACAGGATCATGTCCTTGCCTGGTTGTTGCCGGAGCCGCGCGACCTCGGCAACGGGATTCTGTTTTACCAATGTTGAGTTCTCCCAGGGCACGGCTTCAAGGGTGGTTGAAAAAACTATCTTGGGAGTTTGGTTCATCTGGCGGGCGATGACCGGGTCGCGCTGAATGGCAGCCTCGGTGGGCCAGTAACTTGCCATCATCTGGTAGGTGATGCGGCCGAACAAAATGGTACCAATTGAATCCAACTGCCGGATGGCGAAGGCGACGAACTCTGCATCGACGATGTGCCAATCGAGAGCGGCCTTGGAGTCCTCGAAAAAGCCGTCCAGCGACACCATGTTAAACAGGATTACCTTTCTCATTGTTAGCTCCTCCAGGGCGGGAAATGGAACAATAACACGGGTGACTCCGTGACCGGCAAGACAGCGGCTTGAAGTTGGCGAAGAGCGAAATCCGGGTGAAGAATCCGGAATCAAAGCAGAGGTTGTACCATGAATCGCGTGGCCAGCCAGGGGGTGGTTGGGCGCCAAAGGAGATGGCTTGAGCGTATTCGACAGCAAGCGCCGGGAACTTGAGCTGCACGAACTGCAGATGGGCGCCACGCGCGGGCGGCTGGCCGTGGCTCTGGATTCGCTGACCGACGCACTCACCATGGTGGGACAGCACGGCGTCTATTGCCGGAGCAACCGGCAACCAGGACTTCCAGCCCTGGATCTGCAAGTCGTGATGCGGTCCTTGAACGATGCCAAGGAGTTGGTGAGCAGCGTGATGGAGGAGTTGCGACTGGCGCGCGAGGCGCGCAATCCGCCGGGAAAATGAAAGAAAAGGGCGAGGCTCAAGCAAGCCCCGCCCCGATGCAGCAGTTTCGATCACAGCGCGTACTTGCCTGCCTCCAGCACGCGGGCCGCGATTTTTTCACGGGCGGCGATGACGTTGACCGGGTCGGCCTTCGCCAGGCGGCGCAGGATGGTCATCTGGGTGCGCAGCGCGTCCCCTTCGGCAACGTCGGCCAGGGCCTTTTTTGCCGCCGCCTCAACCCGGGTGAATCCGCTCTGCAAGTACACATCGCTGATGGCGATGGCGACCTGGGACGCAGCCTCGCCCTGGGCTTCCATCAACTTCAGAGTGCGCGCCAGCACGGAATCCATGGCGTACACTTCGATGACGATGTCGGCGATGGCCGCCATCACTTCCTGGTGATCGGTAATTTGCTGCATGTACTTCTGCGAAGCCGCGCCGGCCACCATGAGTCCGATCTTCTTGGCGTTGGCGACCAGTTTGCGTTGCGGCGCCAGTTTGCGCTCGTCCTCTTCGGCAAAGCCGGGGCCGGCCATCATCTCGTCCAGCAGCTTTTTGATGGCGGGCAGCAAGGGAAGCTGACCGCTGAGGGCGCGCTTCAGCAGCCATCCGGTGATGATGAGGCGGTTGATCTCATTGGTGCCTTCAAAGATGCGGTTAACCCTGGAGTCGCGATACGCGCGTTCCGCCGGATACTCCTCGACAAAGCCGTAGCCGCCGTGGATCTGGACCTGGTTGTCCACCACCATGTCAAACATTTCCGAGGCCCACACCTTGATAATGGAGCACTCCACGGCGTACTCCTCGATGGCCTTGCGGATGAGCTTGGACTCGTCGGGCGCGCCCTCCACAATGTCTGCCGTAGCCGTGTCCATCATGCCGGCCGTGCGATAGACGAGGGCCTCGCCGGCGTAAATGCCGATGGCGATGTCCGCCAGCATCTCGCGCACCAAGCCAAACTCGCCGATCGACTTGCCAAACGCCTTGCGCTCCCTGGCCCACTTGACGGAGTTTGCCAGGCAGGTGCGGGCGCCGCCAACGGCCGCCGCGCCGAGCTTGAAGCGTCCCACATTGAGAATGTTGAAGGCGATGGTGGCTCCCTTGCCAACTTCGCCGAGAACGTTTTCCACCGGAACCTGGCAATCATTCAAAATGAGCGGACAGGTTGAGGTGCCGCGAATACCGAGCTTGTGCTCCTCGGCGCCATGGCTGAAACCAGGGAACGTGCGCTCGACGATGAAGGCCGTAAACTTTTCGCCATCCACCTTGGCAAAGATAACGAAGACGTCGGCGAACGAGGCGTTGGTGATCCACATCTTCTCGCCGTTGAGCAGGTAGTGGGTGCCGTCGGCGGAGAGTGTGGCCTTGGTGCGGGCATGCATGGCGTCGGAACCCGAACTGCTCTCCGACAGCGCGTAGCCGCTCACCCACTCGCCGCTGGCGAGGCGCGGCAGATACTTCTGCTTCTGTGCGGTGGTGCCGAACCAGACAAACGGCAGGGTGCCGATGCCGACATGGGCACTGAAGGTTACGGCGAAGGAACCCTCCTTGGCGATGCGGTCGGCAATGATGGCCGACGACACCTTGTCCATCTCCGCGCCCCCGTATTCTTCTGGAATATCGACACTTGTCAATCCAAGGTCCGCGGCTTTTTTCAGCAGCTCACGGCTGAAGGCGAAATCCTTGTGTTCGATGCGGTCTGCGTTGGGCACGATCTCCTGGACGGCGAAGTCCTCCGCGGTCTGCTCGATGAGCTTGTGCTGGTCGTTAAAATCCTCCGGGGTGAAAACATCTTGCGGGTTGGTCTCCTCGATGAGGAAGTTTCCGCCCACGATTTTCTTCTGCGCCATTGCGGCCTGGGTTGCCATCCTTGCTCCTCCACATTCTGTGATTGCTCTGCGGTGAATCCCACATCTGCTGACTACGGCAGATGTGGGGCACCCGCGGATTGAGATGAGTCGATGTTTTCGAAGATTCCGGCCGCGCCCATGCCGCCGCCGACACACATGCTGACGATTCCGTAGCGCTGGTTGCGTCGCTTGAGTTCGCGCAGCAGGGTCGCGGTAAGTTTGGCTCCGGTGCATCCCAGGGGATGGCCGAGGGCGACGGCTCCGCCGTTGGGGTTGACCTTTGCGGGATCCAGTCCCATCTCCTTCATGACGGCCAGCGCCTGCGCGGCAAAGGCTTCATTGAGTTCGATGACACCGATCTGGTCGAGGGTGAGGCCAGCCAGCCGCAACGCCTTGGGAATGGCGAACACGGGGCCCAGTCCCATCTCTTCCGGCTTGCAGCCGGCGGTGGCAAAGGCGACGAGGCGGGCCAGCGGGGTGATTCCGAGGGCCTGGGCGCGGCTGGCGCTCATGACCACGGCGGCGGCGGCGCCGTCGCTCATCTGCGACGAGTTTCCGGCGGTGACCGTCCCCTTGCTGTGGAAGACAGGCTTGAGCGCGCCCAGGGCTTCGACCGTGGTATCGGCGCGCGGACCTTCATCCACCTTGAATTCGATGGTCTCGACCGCCAGCTTCAGCGCCGAGGAACCGCGCGTCGTCTGCGGGGTGCGGAACGTGACCTCGACGGGCACGATCTCATCGGCAAACGCGCCCGATTCGATGGCGCGAATCGCCTTCTGATGGCTCTGGTAGCTGAACTCGTCCGATTGGCGGCGGGTGATGCCGAAGCGCGCGGCCAGGCGCTCGGCGGTGAGTCCCATCGAAAGGTAGGCGTCGGGATAATTCTGCACCAGCGATGGATTGCAGGAGATCTTGTGTCCGCCCATGGGAATCATGGTCATCGACTCGGTTCCACCGGCAACGATGACTTCCGTGCCCCCGGTGGCGATGCGATCGGAGGCCATGGCGATGGCCTGCAAACCGGACGAGCAGAAACGGTTGATGGTCATCGCCGAAACTTCCACCGGCAGACCGGCGCGCAGGGAGGCGATGCGGGCAACGTTCATTCCCTGCTCGGCCTCGGGCATGGCGCAGCCGAGAATGACGTCCTCGATTTCATGGACGTCCAGTTGCGGGACGCGGGCGAGCGCGCCCTGAATGGCCACCGCGCCCAGATCATCGGGCCGGGTGGCGCGCAGAGTTCCCTTGTTTGCCTTGCCGACCGCGGTGCGGACGGCGCTGACGATCACAACTTCTCGCATGATTCGCTCTCTCCTCGGTCGAACTTAGTTGCGCAGCGGTTTGCCGGTTTTGAGGGTGAACTGAATTCGTTCCTGGGTTTTGCGCTCGCCGCACAGGCTCTTGAAGGCCTCGCGCTCAAGGTCGAGCAGGTACTGCTCGCTGACCGGAGTGCCGGGCGTGAGAGCCCCGGCACAGAGCACCTCGGCAACCTTGGTGGCAATCTTGACTTCGTGGTCGCTGATGAACTCGCCCTGACGCATAAGATGCACGCCGAGCTTGAGGGTTGCCAGGATGTTTTCCCCGGGCGCGGGAACGTCAGTGCGCGCGACGGGCGCGCGGTAACCGGCGCGGGCCAGCTCGAGCGCCTGCGCCTTGGCGTCGCTGAGCAGGCGTTCGCGGTTCATGGTGATCTGATCGCCACGGTTGAGGAAGCCAAGCGCGCGCGCCTCGAAAGCCGAGGTGGAAACCTTGGCCATGGCGACGGTTTCAAATGCCTTCTTCATCGCTTCCATCATTTCGACGGATTCACCGCGGCCCTCGGGACGGATGGATTGAGCGGCATCGACGGCGCGCAGAGTCATCTCCTTGCAGCCGCCTCCTCCGGGCAACAGGCCAACGCCGACTTCGACCAGCCCCATGTAAAGCTCGGCATGAGGCTGGCGGGCGGCGGCATGCAGCGAGACCTCGCAACCGCCTCCCAGGGCCATGCCGAACGGCGCGGCGACCACGGGCTTGGGCGAAAACTTGATGAGCTGGGTCATGTTCTGGAAGTGGCGCACCATCATGTCCACGTCGTCCCACTCCTCATCCTGCACGGCCATGAGCAGCAGCATGATGTTGGCGCCAACGGAGAAGTTTGCGGCATCGTTGCTGATGACGAAGGCGTCAAAGGCATCGCCGGGTCCGCCGGGTTTGAGCACCTGCGAGGTCAACTGAATAATGTCGGCGCCAAGCGAGTTCATCTTGGAGTGGAACTCGATGCAGCCGACCCCGTCGCCCAGATCGACCAGCGAAGCGCCGGCATTGGCCTTGACCACGCCATTGGATTTCTTTGCCACCGTGACGCTCCAGACTCCGGGCGCGACGATTTCTTCTTTTGCCGCGGTGGTTGCCAGATCGAAGTAAGCGCGGCCACTGGCGGCGTCGGGCTGGCTTGTGTACCAGCTCTTGCGGCCGGAGGCGAGCAGCTTCTCGACGTTGGCCGCGACCGGCTTGCCCTCCTGCTTCATGCGGGCCACCGAGGCTGGCACGCCGATCGCATCCCAGAGCTCGAACGGTCCCATCTCCCAGTTGAAGCCCATGCGCATGGCGCGGTCGATTTCAACCACGTTGTCACTGATTTCGGGGATCCGGTTGGCCGAGTAGGTGAAAACCTCGGAGAGCGCGGTCCAGAGGAACTGCCCGGCCTTGTCGAGTTTCTCCTGGCCGAAGCCGGTCAACATACGCACGCGCTCGCGCAGCGAATCGACCGTCTTGGCCATCTCGAGCGAAGCAAACTTGGGACGCGCGGCGGGGCGGTATTCGAGGGTTTTCCAATCCAGCGCGAGACGTTTTTCGCCTTCGGGAGTGCGCTCCTTTTTATAGAAGCCGGCGCGGGTCTTGTCGCCCAGCAGTTTGCGTTCGAGCATCTGCCCGACGAAGGCTGGGAGTCCGAGATCGCCCCGTTCATCGAGCCAGTTATCGGGACCGCCGCCGCCGGCCAGCGCCGGCGCCAGCCGCTTGGCGTTGCGCACCACGTGATCCAGAACATCCAGCCCCACCATGTCAACGGTGCGGAAGGTTGCCGACTTGGGGAATCCGATGGCCGAGCCGGTCAGGGCATCCACGTCTTCGATGGAGAAATCGAACTCCTGCATGAGGCGCACGATGTTGATCATGCTGAAGGTGCCGATGCGGTTGGCAATGAAGTTCGGCGTGTCCTTGGCGTAGACAATGCCCTTGCCGAGACGCACGCTGGCGAATTGGGCGATGGCCGCGATGGCCGCCGGGTCGGTGTCTGCGGTGGGAATGATCTCCAGCAGGCGCATGTAGCGCGGCGGGTTGAAGAAATGGGTGCCAAACCAGGAACGGCGGAACTCGGCGCTGAAGCCCTCGGCGATGGAGTGTACGGGCAGGCCGCTGGTGTTGGTGGTGATGATGGTTCCGGGCTTGCGCACGGCCTCGACCTTGCGCAGCAGGGCGCGCTTGAGGTCGAGATTTTCGACCACGGCTTCGATGATCCAGTCGCACTCGGCGAGCCGGGCGAGATGATCCTCGAAATTTCCGGTGGTGACCAGGCGGGCCAGTCCCGGGTCCATGAAAGCCGCGGGCTTGGATTTGCGCGCGGCATCCAGGCCAGCTTCGGCAAAGCGGTTGCGGACGGATGCCGGGGCATCGGCGGGGGCATCCGGGGGAACGATATCCAGCAGGTAGGAACGCACCCCGGCATTAGCCAGGTGCGCAGCGATGCGGGAACCCATGGTTCCCGCGCCGAGGACGGCGACTTTCTCAATTTTCTTCCACATCGGTGAGGCTTCTCCGGACAATCCACTGCAACGATTGCGGCCCAGAAAGGAAACTGCCGGGGATGTTGCGCTGGCGCGGAACGAACCCGCGCAACCCCGAGGACACGAACGACGATTAAGAGTCCGAATGCAGAAAAACGGAGAAGTACAAACAGTGCAACAAGGAAGGAAACGACGGCTGACTAAACATCGGACAAACCGGTATTTTCGAACTCAGCCACTTCATAAGAATTGAAAAAAGACCCAGACAAAGAGGCGGCGCGCGTCGAGAATGTGGGGTGAGGATGGCAACGACGCGCGCCTTATTTAATTGAACTAACCATACTGAATGAATTGTCATTCAGTCAAGCGAAAATATTCAAAATCTGATCAAAGAATGAAGATAAGAATGTTGCGTCCGGAACCGCGGGTAACTGCGCCGCGCCCGGAGGCGGGCTAGGATTCCTCGGAATAGGAGCGCGGGGAATGGGTTCCACCCGGCGGGACATCGGCCGGGTTGCCCTTGGGCGGGCTGGGACGCCGCTGGATGGCGCGTTGCGACCCGCCGCGCTGCTGCGCCGCCGGACGCGGCACCGCCGGACCGCTGGTCAACGACACGGGAGCCGGCGGGGTCAGCAGCTCGGGATGTTCGCGAACAATCTTCTGCGCCAGCCTCAGAACCTCGCGCTCGCCGCGATAGGTGAGCTTGCGGTGCGCCTTATCCAGGGGAAACCAGAAGGCTTTGCGGACCTCGTCGCGCATGTCCGGGCGAATCTGCCCGAGGCGTCCGGATGAGTAGAGGAACAGGTAGAAACTGACCACCTTGGAGACGTGCTCGCGGCCTCCCCAGGAGCGCACGTAGAGGTAGCGGATGGTGGCCAGGCGGAACAGGCGCAGGCCGTGCACTCCAGTCTCCTCGAATACCTCGCGGTCGGCGCTCTCCTCGGGGGTTTCGCCCTCGTCCACGCCGCCCTTGGGCAAGGCGAAGACCGTGCCTTCGGGACGCGCCTTGGAGCGCCGTGCAAGGGTGTCTGCATTGATGATATTGGGCTCGATGAGAGCAACCTGCCAGGCTCCGCGAATGTGCCGGAGCATGACTCCGCCGGCCGATGTTTCGTACACCGTTTGCCTGGCCGACGGCGGGTCGGCAGCTTCGCCTCGCCCGGAGGGTTCATGCGCTCTTTTTTTGTGAGCCGGCCAATTGGACACAGTAGACGGACCTGATCGTAAAGATGTTCGTCCATGTTCGCAAACTATGGGCCTCGGGGGCAAGCCTTTGCGGGAAATTTGCTCCCGCGGGATATTTCCCGGCTGACTTGCGGGACGGAAATGGAACCCAGGGCGCAGGCGGGGCCAGAAGCCGGAAGGTTGCGCTGGATATCTTCGGCAAAGCGCGGTAAGATCACCGGTTTACAGGTCGCAACCCGAACCCTCGATTGCGAACCCGGTTGGCACGACCCGGGCCGCAACTTCGTCGCCCAGGGTGGGTTCTGCGCCCAGAGAGGCTGATTGGCATGCCGCAGCTTACCCAGATTTCGCGCTCTGTGCAGGTGTTCTTTCGCCGTTTGAGCGGTGCTCCGAAGACCGGAGCCGAGGTGCCTCGGCGCACCCTGGGCATTGCACTGGGCGGAGGCTTTGCGCGTGGCATGGTTCATATCGGGGTGCTCAAGGTTCTGGAGGATGAGGGGATACCCATTGCCGCCATCGCGGGAACCAGCTCGGGCGCCATCATGGGAGCCGCGTTTTGCAGCGGCCTCCCGGCCATGGAAATGGCGGAGATCGGACGCCGCCTGCGCTTCAAGGATGTTGCCCGCTGGACGCTGGAGCGCGGAGGCCTCTGCTCCAACGACCGCCTGGGCAGGTTTCTCAGCCGCATTGTGCCGTGCAAGGATTTTTCCGAGCTGCGCACTCCGCTGGTGGTGGTTGCCACCGAACTGGTGCGCGGCCAGCCCGCCATCTTCCGCACCGGATCGATTTCCGACGCGGTGCGCGCCAGTTGCGCCTATCCCGGAATGTTCACTCCCGTGTCCATCAACGGGGTGCTGCACGTGGACGGCATGCTGAGCTACGAGGTGCCAACCACGCCGCTGAAACAGATGGGCATCGACTGCGTGATGGGCGTCCACCTGCTGTCGCACTGGACCCAGACCGGGGCGCCGCGGCACTTCTTCGACGTCATCGGACAGTGCTTCTCCATCGCCCAGACCCGCATGAAGCCGCAATGGGAGAAAGACGCCGACCTGCTGCTGGAACCCAATGTGGACGGCTTTGCCTTCGACGACTTTGGCCGCGCCCATGAGCTGATCGCAGTGGGCGAGGAATCGATGCGCGCGGCGCTGCCGGCGCTGAAGCAAAAGCTGGGGATTGTGGGCGGGAAGCAAGGCGCGGCGAAGACGAACCTGGCCAAGCGGGCGGAGGCAACGGTGGCGTAGGCGGAATCCCGCATTGGCCCTATGCGGGCAACGGCCGGCGTAAGTTGCACGGCAGCGGTTTTCTGCTCAGAAAACAAGTTCCATCGCAGCGGCTATTTCGCGGACCCGAATCCCACGGGCAGTTCGGCCTCGCGCAGAAACTTCGCGCTCTCCTCCGGTGGGGTGGGATTGATGTAGAACCCCGTGCCCCACTCGAAGCCGGCGGTATTGGTCAGCTTGGGAATGAATTCGATGTGCCAGTGGTAGTACTCCAGCGAGCTCTCCTGCACCGGCGCGGCGTGCAGCGCAAGATTGTAGGCCGGGCTGTCGAGCGCGACTTCGCATTTCATCAGCAACTGCTTGAGGGCCGCCGCCAAATTGATCATCTGGTGCGAGGAAAGATTCTCAAAGGCGGACTCGTGACGCTTGGGAAAGATCCAGGTCTCAAAGGGGAAGCGCGGCGCAAACGGGGCAAAACTGAGAAAGTCCTCGTTCTCGCTGACCACGCGCATCGGATTTTCCATCTCCTGGCGCAGAATGTCGCAGAAGATGCACCGCTCCTTGATGGTGAAATATTGCTTGGCGCCCTCGAGTTCCTCACTCACATGTTTGGGCACGATGGGCAGTGCGATCAGTTGCATGTGGGGATGCTCGAGCGTGGCTCCGGCGGCCTCGCCGTGATTCTTGAAGATCATGATGTACTTGAAGCGGCGGTCCTGTTTGAGATCGACGATGCGGTCGCGGCAGGCCCAGAGCACGCTCTCCACATGCTTTTGCGGCAGCAGCGCCAGATGGGCGGCATGGTCGGGCGTTTCCACGATGACCTCGTGCGCGCCAAGACCGTTCATCTTGTCAAACATGCCTTCGGCCTGGCGATTGAGAGTGCCTTCGATGCCAAGCGCGGGAAATTTGCTGGGTACGACGCGCACCGTCCAATCCGAGCCGTTTTTCTGTCCGCCGCCGTCGGCATTGGGACGGTAGGCGAGCACCTCGGAAGGTGTCTTCGATTCGTTTCCCGGACACAGTGGGCAGAAGCCGCCTTTCAGCACAACCTTGTTGCGAAGAAAGTCGCTGGGCCGCTTGGCGCGGTCCGTGGAAATGATGACCCATCGTCCAACTACCGGATCTTTTCTCAATTCAGGCACACCCGTTCCCCTGGCGCCACTAGAACCCAAGCCGGCGCGTCCCACCCATAGTACGCCAAGGAAAGGCGTCTTTGAAAAGATCAATCTCGGCTGCCTGCCCCGGCACCAGGTAGACGCTGACCACGTCAAAACGGGACGGCGGATGCCGCCTTGCGTTCTGCAAATAGAGTGCGGCCATGGCGCGCAGTTCATGCTGCTTGGCCCGGTTTACGGCGAGTTCGGCGGGCACCAGGCCGTGGCTGGCGCGGGTCTTCACCTCGATGAAGCAGAGGACGTCGCCATCGAACCCGATCAGATCGATTTCACCCTTGCGGCCTTTCGCGCGCCAGTTGCTGGCCAGGATTGTGTAGCCTTGGCGGCGCAGAAACTGGCTGGCAAGCTGCTCGCCCCGGCGGCCGGTTGCAAGGTGCGCGGCTTCCGGGCCGGGGCGCCGGAAGAACTCAGCCACCCGGTCCCGTAACCCGGCAATCAGCCCGGCGATGGCTCCCCTTGGCATCCGCCAAAGTGTATCGCACAGGCACCCGCATGCCCAGCAAATCACGCGTCGGAAAGTGAAAGGCATGGGTTAAGATCGAACCTGTCGAGGTGGTGAAAATCTTGAAAAAACTGATAGTGTTCGATCTGGACGGCACCCTGGCCGAAAGCAAGTCTGCGCTGGATGCGGAGATGTCCGCGCTGCTGACCGGCCTGCTGGCGGTTGCCAAGGTTGCCGTGATCTCCGGCGGCGACTGGCCGCAGTTTGATAAACAAGTGGTCTCAAAGCTGGCACCGGGCCAGAGCATGGAGAACCTGCTGTTGCTGCCCACCTGCGGCACCAAGTTTTTCCAATTCGAGGGAAAATGGAACAAGCTCTACGCCGACGAGTTCAGCGCGGCGGAAAAAGAGAAGATCACCAGTTCGCTGAACCGCGCCCTTGCGGCTGCGGGCTTCAAGGCGGAAAAAATCTGGGGAGAGATGATCGAGGACCGCGGCAGCCAGATCACGTTTTCCGCCCTGGGGCAGCAGGCGCCGCTGGCGGAAAAAGCAAAGTGGGACCCGGATTATGCCAAGCGGAAGAAGATCAAGGCGATCCTGGACACCTACATTCCGGAGTACTCGGTGCGTCTGGGCGGCTCGACCTCGATCGACGTAACCAAACCCGGCATTGACAAGGCGTACGGAATCCGCAAGCTGCGCGACATTCTCGGCATCAGCCTCGCCGAGATGATCTTCATCGGCGACGCGATTTTCCCTGGCGGCAACGACTACCCGCCAAAGGAAATCGGGGTGTTGTCGATCTGCGTTCGCGACGTGCACGAGACCAAGCGCGTGGTGGAGGCGCTCACCGCGTGCCTGGAAAAATGACCCTTCCGGCGTAGCGGCCGCCTCAGGCCGTGACCCCCATCTGCCCAACAACCCGTGCTGGTCACGGTGCGGGAGAAACCTCGAAAATCTCGATCCGCTGCGGCCCGTAGGAGCCAAGGAACCGGATGCTGCGGCCTGTGAGCAGCAGACCGAGCGCGGGCAGCGCGTCGGCCCGGGTGACGAGAACGTGCGCGGAGGCGGGAACGGCTGCGGGAAGTTCGTAGACGGCGGGGGAGATTTCCAGTCCCTCGTAGGGAGCCACCGGGCGGTTGAGGTAAAAGGCGAGGCCGAAGGCGGTGTTGCGGCCCAGAGAAAAGGTCGCCAAAGGCAAGGGGCCGGGCTGATCGATTTGCTGGAGCAGTTGGGCGATGGGACGCGCGGACCCGGTGGCGTCCACCGCCGGGGCCAGGCCGCGCACCAGAAAGCCGACGGCGAGGATGAGCGGCAAGAAGGTGACAAAGCGCAGCATGGGCCATCCCATGGTGAGCAGGGGCAACGCCGCAACCAGGAAGATGGCGGTTCCCGCGAAGGCGGCAATCATCAGCGCCGAGGCTGAGACAGGCAGTTTGAAGACGAGGCGCGGAGCGATCACGAGCGCGGCGGCAATGGCCGCCAGCAGGACGGCGTGAATGGTGATGGAGGGCCAGCGCGGACGCTCGCCGCGCGCGGCCCGGCGATGCACGGCGACGGCAGCCAGGATGAGCAGGGCGGGGATGGATGGCAGGATGTATCCCGGAAGTTTGGAGCGGGAGATGGAGAAGAATGCGATGGGAACGATGGCCCAGAGGAAGAGGAATATCTCAAACGTGAAGCTGGGTGTGGCCGTTCGATCCCCGGCCTCGGCTGTGCTGGCGGCGGTTCCCATGGAGTTCACTGCGCCGGGCTCGGTGATTGCCGGCGCAACGGGGCTTGGCTGGCTGGTGCTTGCGCTGGGCGCCACAGGCGCGGGCGGGGGTCGCAGGGCGGCCACGGCATCGGCGAGTCCGTGGATGAGCCAGACGGTCCAGGGAAGCGTGGCCATGAGGGCGACGGGAATGTAATACCAGAAAGGCTGGTGGTGGCGATAGAGGTTGGAGCCGAAGCGGGCCAGGTTGTGCTGCAGAAAGAAGACACGGAAAAATTGCGGCGTGCGCAGTTGGACGAGCCCATACCAGGGAGCGGCGACGGCGACAAATGCCATGAGGCCGGCGGGATCGAGGGTACGCAGGAGCGCGCGCCGGTTGCGCCTGGCGGCACAGAAGGCGACGAGCACAAGCGCCGCAAGAGCAGGCGCGACGGGGCCTTTGGCGAGCATGGCCAGGGCGTTAAGAGCGTAGAAAAGCACCAGCCAGAGGCGGGCGGCGCGTGGGGATTGGCTTGCGCTGCGGCCCTCTCCCATCGCAGCCAGGTGCGGGCAAACGTGGGCCGCTTGTCCTATGTGGGCCACTTGCGCGGACGGCTCGAACTCGGTTTGATACCAGCAGAACCAGGCGAGCAGGGAGAGCGCGAAGGGCGCGGCCAGCAGCATGTCAGTGGCGGCGGCGCGGGCGAATCCGAGGATGAGCACCCCGGAGGCGACCATCAGGGCGGCGTCCAGGCGGGCGGCAAAACGGATGCGGCGGACGGCGAGAAATGTGCCTAAAATCAGCAGCGTGGCGGCGATGGCCGCGGGAACGCGGGCGGCCCAGTCGGAGACGCCGAAAGCGGTGTAGGAGAGCATTTCTCCCCAGTAGAGCAGGATGGGTTTCTCCAGCCAGGTGTGGCCGTAGAGGGTGGGAGTGACCCAGTCGTGGCGGCTCAGCATTTCGCGCGCGACCTGGGCATAGCGGGGCTCATCGGGGCCAAGCAGTCCGATGGCGGAGAGACGGAAGAAGAAGAAAAATCCGCACACTCCGGTGAGCAGGAGAAACTCGCGCAGGCGGTTCTGGTTGAGGCGCATGCTGACAGTGTAAACGAGGCTACGGCTCGTCGCGGTAGATGCTGATTTGCGCGCTGCCTCCTTCTTTGAGTTTGGCGCGGAACATGCCCGGGGTATTGAAGCTCCAGGCGAGCTGGCCGTCGGGAGTCAGGGCGATGACGCCACCGTCGCCGTGGATGGCCCCGAGCTGTTTCTGGATGACCTCGTCGGCGGCGGCCTGCAGGCTCATGCCTTTGTATTCGACCAAAGCGCAGATGGTGCGGGCGACCGTGAAGCGGATGAAGAACTCGCCGACGCCGGTGCCGGAGACGGCGCAGGATTGGTTGGACGCGTAGGTTCCGGCGCCGATGATGGGGGAGTCGCCGATGCGATTCCAGCGCTTGGCGGTGAGGCCGCCGGTGGAAGTTCCGGCGGCGAGGTTGCCCGCCCGGTCGAGGGCGACAACGCCAACGGTGCCATAGTGCTGCGCGTCCTGCGGCTCCAACCATGCGCTGGGCTTGGCGGGCGGGTACGGGTCCACGGACAACCCTCCGGCGGCCGGCGCCGGGGCGGGCGCGCCCGCGGGTCGGGCGGGGATGGGCAGACCTTGCTTCTGAAGCTCGCGGACGAGCGCCTGCCAGGCTCGCTCGGTGAAGAAAAAGCTGGGCGGGACCTGCTCAAGATGCACGCTGGCGGCGAAGACGTCGGCTCCGGGACCGGCGAGCATGACGTGCGGCGAGCGCTCCATGACGGCGCGGGCGAGCGCGATGGGATGGCGGGTGCGCTGCACATCGGCCACGGCTCCGGCGCCGAGGGTTGCGCCGTCCATGATGGCGGCGTCGAGCTGGTTGGTGCCATCGGCGGCGAAGACCGCGCCACGGCCGGCGTTGAACAGCGGATTGTCTTCCAGGAGCTGGATGGCCGCTTCGACGGCGTCGAGCGCGGAGCCGCCTTTATCGAGGACCGAGGCGGCGGCCGTGAGAGCTTCGCTGATTCCGGCGCGGTAGGCGGCTTCGGCATCGGCGCTCATGCTGGCGCGCTCAATCACTCCGGCTCCGCCGTGGAGGACGACGGCCCACTTGTGCGGCGCGGGCGGCGCGGCGGGGGCGGGCTTGGCGTTTTGAGCATAGCTGGCAGCAGTGGTGAGGGCGCAGGCGCAGGCGATGAGGATTCGGGAGAGTGGGCTCATGGGGAATAGTTATACAACTTTGCTGGCGGGGCCGCGCGTGGTTCCCACATTCGCCCGACTGCGGGGCGGATGTGAACGACCAGCTAAGTTTTCGTTCTCACACAGACATGGGCCCCAGCACAATTCACAAGTTGTTAGAGGTTGAAAGATTGCCTGAAACTATTTGCACCCCGAGCTGGCGCCTTTTCATCTAACGCACGCAAGGATGGTAGACCCGATGAAATTGAAAGACCTCTTGCAGTTCGGCAGGCCGGCATTCGTTGCCGCCTTGATATCAATCGCCACTCTCCCTGTTGCCGCACAGCAACTCACGGGAACCTATGGCTACACGGGCACCAGTACGTGTTTCATTTCACCGACGGGATTCAACGATAATCTGACTCCCGTGAGTGGCCAGGGGATAACGATTAGGACGGGGACCGCCTACGGAACGTACACATTCAAGGACAATGGCACGGGGACGGTGCAATTTCACGAGGCACGGGTTTCCGCGCTCGGAGAGGAGTACGGCGGCGGAAGTTCGGACGACGGTACGACCACGTTCACTTTCACGATGGGAACTGAGGGTGCATTCACGTCCAAGGTTCAATCAGTAAAATGGACGATGCTCACAGGGCCGTATGCTGGTAAGAAGGGCACGACTGTCGGCATTCCCGAGGCGACTGGCCAGATTGCGAAAAATGGAAGCGTGGTGCTCACTACTTTATCTCCGGGTGTCGAAAAGGCTTTGAACCCTTCCGGGGTAACCGTGGAAACCAGCATCTGTCTACGGACGGACGTCCTGTTTCCGATTGAATGAAACATCGGGTCGTAGGTATCCCTCGGCCGAGTGGTTCCCACATTCGCCCAACTGCGGGGCGGATGTGGGCCACTCCCAGCAATCTCCATCGTCATTATTGCTTGTACACCACGCCGCCCTTCATCACGAAGGTGACGTGGTTTAACGTCGATATGTCGGCGAAGGGATTGCCGAGGACGGCGATGATGTCGGCGAAGAAGCCGGGCTTGAGCTGGCCGATTTCGTTGGCCCAGCCGAGCAGGCGCGCGCCGTGGATGAGACTGGCGCGCAGGGCGTCGGCGGGCGCCATGCCGAATTGCACCATGAGTTCGAATTCGCGGGCCTGGGTGCCGTGAGGAAATGGACCAACGTCGGAGCCGACGGCCATGGGAACTCCGGCGTCGAGTTGTTGGCGGAACTGGGCCGCGTGGAAGGCAAGCAGGGCGCGCTCGCGCTCGGCTGCGGCGGGAGTTTCGGCGTGGGCGGCAAAGTACTCGAAGATGGCGAAGGTGGGCACGGCGTAAATCTGGCGCTCGCGCATGAGGCGCATGGTTTCCGGCGCAAGCTGGAGGGCGTGGTCGATGGAGGCCACCCCGGCCTGGGCCGCGTAGAGCGCTGCGGGTTCGCCGGTGCAATGGACGCCGACGCGAGTGCCGAGTCGCGCGGTTTCGGCGACGGCCGCCTCCAGTTGGGCGCGAGTGTACTGGTAGGGAGTGATGAGCTGGCCGTCCACGAGGCGGTCGGGGCCAGTCTGGTAGATCTTGATGAAATCGGCGCCTTCCTTGAGCTGCTGGCGAATGACGGCGACCAGTTCGTCAGCCGAGTTGGCGTACGTGGCGTTGGAGGAAATGTGCTCGGCGGGATTGAAGTGGATGGCGTCTTCGTGGCCTCCGAGGATGTCAATGGCGTTGCCGCTGACGCGCAGGCGCGGGCCGGGGATCAGTCCCGCGTTGATGGCATTGCGCACGGCGGAGTCTGCGGAACCGGCGCCCTCGGTGCCCATGTCGCGCTCCGCGGTAAAGCCGGCGAGGAGATCGTCGCGCGCGGCGATGGTCGCCAGGATGGTGCGCTCGGGGACGGATTCGACAACGGTCTGCAGGTCTTCAGCTCCGGGATGGAGGAAGAGATGGACGTGCGCGTCGATGAGTCCGGGCATGAGGGTGGCCGCGCCAAGATCGATGACGGTGGCATCGGCGGGATGAGCGACCGAGAGACCAGCTTCCGCAATGCGGCTGCCACGCACGAGGACTTCGCCGGGAGTGACCAGGATCGCGTGCTCAACGTCGAGCAGATGGGCGGCGTGGAGGACGATGACGCTCCCGGCGGGTGGAGCGGATTGCGCAAAGAGCGCTGGGGCGAGCACGAAGGCGAGCGCGACGAGAGCAGCACGGGACATGGGCGAAATAGTAGCACGGGGTGGCGGCGATGGAGGAATCGATCGGCGGTTGAAAAAACTGCATGGGCACGGCACCCTGAAGGTGCGCCGGCGGCCATCGCTTCGCTTGCTTGACGACGCCTTTGGATCGGGAGCACCAGGCAACTCGGCTGCCCGCCAAAGCAAAGCCCCACATCGGCTAACCGCGGCAGACGTGGGGCACCGTCAGCAAAATATGGATCTCTGGGCTACCAGCCCAGGAAAAACTGGAAAGCCAAAACCGCCTTCCAGCATCCCCGCAACGTCGGCGATTGCGCAATACCTTCCGCTAAGGGATACGCATTCCAGGGGCAAGGTCAATGATCATTTGCGCTTCGGCGAAATCTTGTCCAGGAAAGTCACCAAATCTTCGCCGGCTGCCGGCACCGGCGCAGCGCCATCACGGACAATTTGGGTGGCGTCCAGCGGCTTTCCGTAAAGCTCCTTGTTCATGTCATTATCCGTTTCCATCGAAGCGCTACCCAGTGAAACTCCGGCAAAGAGTCCTTTGGCCTGGGAGTAAGTAAGTATGTCCACATTGGGATCATTGAATCCGCCTGCATTCGCACCGGACGGACCCGCAACGGCAGACGCATCCGCACCCAGTTTCAGTTTGCCCGAGAGGACCTTATCCGCGCCCCTCCGGGTCATAACGAGCAGGACATAGTCGGTGGAAGTGCCGCCCAGTTGCGGTCCCAGGCTGCCTGTGTCCAGGGTGTACATCGCTGGAGCGCTCCATTTGCCATTCATCTCTGCACCAGTACGGCACGTGATGATGCCTCGTCCGTAGGTCACACCGATGCCAATGCCGACCTTTTTGACGCCCGGATACACCAGCATGCACACAGCCTTGCTCACAACGCTCTTCGGTATTTGGTCTTTATTAAGGATTGTTTCGAGAACAGCCGTCGACTCGGTCAGACGCTTCGATGGCTTGTTCTGGGCAAACAGCGGCAGCGAAGTTGCACAAACCAGTACCAGCACGACAATCTTCTTGTTCATAAACTCTCCTCTTGGTTCTTGAAAACGGTAACGGACCACACCGTCTCGCCCATTTGCGACACGGTGCAGACGAGCTCGGATTCATCGCTGAACCGATTTGACTGAATATCGACGCGCCTCCAGGCAAGCCGGGAAGCCTCGCCAGAACGTGTCCAGTTGGGTATTGTACCCGGCCTTGGCCTGATTGACTTGCTTTTGTAGTTGCGACTTGCCGGCTGCGCCGCTCAATCGAAAGGGGTGCCCTTTTAGAATGCGGGTGCCCACGCAAACCCTTCTACTGGTTCTTGAGTGGGAATGTCCACCCCCATGGGCGTAGCGATTCGGCACATCGATCCGGCTCACCCCAGCAGCGCGCTCACCTTGGGCATCCACTCGCGGACCGCAATCTTCTGCGGACACAGTTCCTCGCACTCGCCGCACTCGATGCAGTTGCTGGCGCGCTCCTGTTCGTTGAGAAAGACCTTGTACTTGAAGCGACCGCCCGGAATGTCGTCAAACAGATGCGCATAGTTGAAGTATTCGAAGTTGCCGGGAATGTTGAGCCCGTTGGGACACGGCATGCAGTAGCCGCACTTGGTGCAGAGGACGACGGTTCGGGCGCGATACTCCGCCCGCGCCTGTGCGATCAACTCCTGCTCCGGCGCGGTGATGCTGTTTGCCGAGGAGCGATCGGCGGCGCGCAGATTTTCTTCCACCTGCTCCATGGTCGTCATGCCGCTCAACACCACGGAAACCTCGGGCTGATCCCATAACCACTGGAGCGCCCACTCGGCCGGTGAGCGCTGGATGGATGCGCGCTCCATGGTGGCGCGGACCGGGGTGGGAGGATCGGCCAGGCGGCCGCCGAGCAGCGGCTCCATGATCACCACGGCCAGCCCGCGGCTTGCCGCCAGTTTGAGGCCGCGCGTGCCCGCCTGGTTTTCCGTATCCATATAGTTGTATTGAATCTGGCAGAAGTTCCAGAGGTCCGTGCCCTGGACGATCTCCGCAAAGCCCTCATACTCGTCGTGCACGGAGAAGCCGAGATGGCGGATGCGTCCGTCGGCCAGCGCCCCGGCGGCCTTGGCCAGCAAGTCGTGCTTGAGGACAATGTTGCGCCAGCGGCCCTGGTTCAACGCGTGCAGGAGGTAACAATCGATGTGGTCCGTTTGCAGTTTCTGGAGTTGCTCGGCCAGCAGCCTGTCGAAATCCGCCGGGCTCTCCACCAGCCACACGGGCAGCTTGGTGGCCAGCTTCACCCGCTCCCTGTATCCGTCCAGGAGCGCCTTGCCGAGCACGACTTCACTCTGGTTGGAGTGATACGTATAAGCGGTATCGACATAATTCACGCCACTGTCAATGGCGTGACGAATCATGCGTATGGCTTCGGCCTCGTCAATGTCAGGGCTGAGACGGTCTCCGCTGGCGGTGGGAAGGCGCATGCAGCCGAATCCGAGGGCGGAAACTTTCCAGTCGAGCTTGCCAAAATTGCGATATTGCATGGTCGCACCTGCTCCAAATTATATCGTTCCCTCAAGCAATGCTTCCGCGGTTGAGATATCGACCAGGCCATGACAGCCGTAGATGGCCGGAAGGACTTTTTCCGCCGGGTATTTGCGGCGCCACTCGGCCACCTTCTCGGTGCCGGCGCGGTAGGCGGGGAGGTACATGCGTCCGAGCAGGGGATGCTGTCCCCAAGCGCCGCTCAGTTTTTCGGCGCGCTCCTGGCTGACCAGGAACTCATGGCGGAGCACGTGGGCGACCTCCGCCTGGGGACGGGATTCGCCCCAGGTGAGGAAGCTGGACTGATTCTTGGCGTCGTCCTGGAGCAGCGCCAGCAAGGCGCCAATCTGCATATCCTCGTCGGGAAGCTGGTCGAGTTCGGTGGCGCCGTGGGCGATGAGGATGGCGTTGTTGGCGATGCCTTCAAACAGCGCCGCGGCGCGTGTGTTCATGGTGAGCACGGTTGCTTCAAAGCCCGCCAGCCCGCGCCGGTAAAGGTTCTGCAGATAGGCAAACGTGGTGACGTGTCCGGGCACCACTTCGTGACTGATCAACTGGTAGAACTCCGGGACCGAAATCTGCAGCGAGGCGTTGATCTCATAGGTTGCCTCGTAGCGCGGCGAGCCGTCCTGGTTGCGGGCGCGCCCCACGTAGTTCATGGAGCCGGAGAACCAGGCGTCCTGGATGGGCAGGAAGTCGATGTTGGCGCGCGGCACCTCGGCCAGTTCCGGCGGCAGGAACGGCGAGAGATGGCTGGCGCTGAGCTGGTCAAAATAGGCGATGACCGCCGAGCTCAGCGTGCGCACGCTGGCCATGGGCGTGACCCGGGCGTTGCGCCAGGCGTCCACGGCGGCCAGCAGCGAAGCATCATCGTGCGACGGGTGTCCGGCGCGGGAAAGCAACTCGGCGACGTGCTCGCGCTTGGCCCGCGGCTGGGAAGGCTCGGGAGCGCGGCCGGCCGAAGCCAGCACGCAGCGCGCGTACGGCACCGCCGGGCCATTGCCCAACATCTCCAGCGCCAGGTCCCACATCACTTGCAGCGAAACCGCGAGCCCGTGCAAATACTGCCCGCGCAAGCCTGCCATCTTTGCGGCCTCGCCGCTCAGCCCGGCAATCGCCGCCGGGAGATCGACCGCCTTGAGGTACGCATCGATGGCCGCATGGTCGATCGCTTTGGCGCCCACCCCGCCGCTTTCGCGGACCCGCGCCGCCGACGCAGTGGTGTAGGCCAGCGGCAGAGGCTCGTCACTGAACCAGGAGTCGGCAATGAACCGTCCCGTTCCCGAGGGACACATCACGTCGCCGCCCCACAGTGTGTCAATGCCGAGTACCGCCTGCGCGCAAAAACTTCCTGCTGCGTCCATAATTTCCCACTCCTGAAATTTCTTCAGCCTGTTAGTGGCCAGTTCGATTCATGAACCTTCTTGCGCAAGCCGGTTCGCTAGCACCGTCAGTTCAGGAGTGAACTCAACCCTCCTGAACTTGCGGTCACCAATGCGGAAACGTCTCTGGCCCTGAGAATAGGAGATCGTCGTAGTCCGACCATCAAAGATGCTCAACGTTAGGATTTTAGTCGGATCTGCTTTAAGGAGGCTCGCAAGCACAATCCAATTGTCTTTTTGGAGTAAGCGAACGACTACAGTCCCATCTGTCCAAGATTCGTCCGCCGCAAACTGGACGATATCGGGCCAAGTGGATTCAGACGTGAGCCGCGACGACCATCCTCTGATCGTTTCATGCTCGACAACACACTCCGGAAGGTTCGCCAGCCAGACCGCACGTGCTGTTCGGAGCGCGTCGAAGGCACCGAAAACGAAGCCCACTGCGACCGCAGCCAGACACACCCACTCAACCCAGGAGCCAAAGTGCATACCAGAGCCAAAATGTATACCGAATATCACAAGCATACCGAACACGAAAGGCTCAAACGCTTTCTCAATCGCCGGGGCGTAGCGCCAGCCAACGTAGATGGATACCGTTACCGCGACCACCAGCACCGTCAAGACGCGAACTACAGAATTTTGCAGTTGAGTGCCACCCTGAACGCAAGCCATTCCTATAGTGACCGCGCTGAATACGGAGCTCCTGCGCAACGCATTGAGGCTGCCCTCACTCGCCTCCGCCTGCGCCACCGCGTTCAGCTTCTCTAATTCGCTGGGCACTGTCATCCCTAACTCTTTTCTTTCTTCAGCGAACCGAACCACATGTACACGCACAACGCCAGGAACATCAGCGTTGAGATTGACTCGGAGACCGAGAGGTTGTCATACCACGGCATCTTCACCAGGTCTTCGCGGTACCACGGGAACAGGCGCAGGGCCGCGCCAAAAACTCCACCCAGCGCGCCTCCGGCCATCAGGCCCGAGGCGATGATGACGCCGCGCTCGCGGATGCTGCGTGCGCGGCCGGCGTCCTGCTTCTCCGCTTTCTTATTCAGCAGATGGGAAAGGAATCCGCCCACCAGCGCGGGAGCGTTCAGCTCCAGCGGAAGATACATGCCGAGGGCGAAGATGAGCGACGGCTGGCCCAGCATTTCCATGGCGATGGTAATCATGGCGCCGACACCGAACAGGATGTAGGCCACCGGCTGGCGGCTCATGAATCCCTCGACCAGCGCCTTCATGATGGATGCCTGCGGCGAGGCCAGCACCGGTCTCAGGTCTCCCAGCGCCGCTTCGCCGAACTGGAATGTCCGCGCCAGCATGACGATGGTCAGTCCGGCGGCGATGGCGGCGGCGATCACGCCGAGGAACTTGACCTTCTCCTGTGCCGCCGGCGTGGAGCCGATCCAGTAGCCCACCTTGAGATCGGTAATGGTCTGTCCGCTGACCGAGAGGGCGGTGCAAACCATGCCCGCGATGGCCATGACGAAGAACATGCCCGTGGTGCCGGAAATTCCGAAGCGCAACAGCACCACCGAGGAGATAATGATGGTGAGCATGGTCATGCCGCTGACTGGATTGCGGGCCGTGGTGGCGATGGCGTTGGCCGCTACCGATGCGAAGAAGAACGAAAAGAACAAGGTGAGCAGCAGTCCCAGCCCCAGCACCGCCCAGGAAACCCGCAGGCTGCCCAGCAGCATCGCCACGCCAATGGCGCTGACCACCACCCCCAGCAGGATTGCGATCATCGGCAGATCGCGGTCGGTGCGTTCCGCGTCTTTATCCTCGCCGCGGGTGAAGGTCTTGAGCGCAATGGCAAATGAGCCCGCAACGATCTTGAGACTCTTGACGATTCCGAAGATTCCCGCCGTGGCAATGGCGCCGACGCCCATGAAGCGGACATAGCCGCGATAGATCTGCACCGCGCTCATGTCCCCGATGGGGATGGTTCCGGGATAGACGACGCCGCCGACGTGCTGCCCGACAAAAAAGACCAGCGGAACCAGCACCAGGTTGGCCAGCACGCCGCCCGCGCACAAAATCATGGAACTGCGCAGTCCCATGACGTAGCCCAGGCCGAGAATAAAGCTGATGGCGTCAAAGCTGACCACGATCCGCGCCTTCACTCCCAGGGTCTTGACCAGCGCAATCCACTGGAAACTCACCACCTCTTTCCAGACCTGGAAAGTGGTGACGAAAAAGTCATAGACGCCGGAGATCAGCGTGGCCTGCAACAGCAGTTTGGCCTGCGAGCCGCCGCGCTCGCCGGTGACCAGCACCTCGGTAATCGCCGTGGCCTCCGGATACGGAAGCACGCCGTGCATCTGGCGCACGAAGTAGCGCCGCAGCGGAATCAGAAACAGTACCCCGAGGCAGCCTCCGGCGAGACAGATAAAGATGGTCTGCACCGGCTTGGGATCGAGCTTGAGGATGTAGAGCGCGGGCAGGGTAAAAATCGCTCCCGCCACCACGGCGCCCGAGCAGCCGCCAATGGCGGTGATGATGACGTTTTCCAGCACCGTGGAACGGCGCGCATACACCCGCGCCAGTCCGATGGCCAGGATCGAAATCGGGATCGCCGCTTCCATCACCTGGCCAACCTTCAATCCCGAGTATGCCGAAGCGACGGTGAACAGGATGCACAGGAAAGTACCCCAGAGAACCGAGCGCCAGGTCAGTTCAGGTTCGCGGGCACCGGCGGCAACGATGGGACAATACGCCTCGTTCTCCTCCAGAGGCGTGTAGGCATTGGCGGAAAGCGATTTGGTTTCGGCTTCGGTGGCCATCCATAAACCTTTCGTCGCAAGCGTTCCCGGTGCAGCACGGAGCGCGGCGCAGAGCGGGTGCGGGTGCCCCACCTTCGACGCGCTGTCTTTGCGCGGCTAAGGTGGGACGGGCAGGACATAGCAATACAGGAACCGCGCTAGATCTCGAATACCGCTCCGGTGTCTGCGCTGGTGACGTGGAGCAGGTAGCGCGCCAGCCAGCCACGCTTCACCTTCGGCTCAAACTTCGGCAGTTCGCGGAGCCGTCGCGCAATCTCTTCGTCGCTAACCTTCAACTCCAGCTTGTATGTCTTGGCGTTGATGTAAATCCGGTCGCCCTCGTGTACGGCTGCGATGGGGCCGCCGGCAGCGGCCTCAGGCGACACGTGGCCGATGCAAAGTCCGCGCGTGCCGCCGGAAAAGCGGCCATCGGTGATGAGCGCGGCGCGCACTCCCGCCCCCACCAGCGCCGCCGTCGGCGAAAGCATTTCCTGCATGCCGGGACCGCCGCGCGGCCCCTCGTAGCGGATCACCACCACGTCGCCATCCTTCACCTGGCCGGCCAGGATGCCCTGCAGCGCATCTTCCTGGGACTCGTAAATCCGCGCCGGCCCCTCGAATTCCATCATCTCCGGGGCAACGCCCGCCACCTTGACCACGGCGCCTTTAGGCGCGAGGTTCCCGAACAGCACCGCCAGCCCCCCGGTCTGCGAGAACGCGTTCTCCGCCCGGCGGATCACGTTGCCATCGGCATCGGGCGCCTCGCTCGCGGCATCCCTCAGTTGCCCGCTCACGGTCGGCACGTCGAGCTTCAGTCCGGTTGTGCCAATGCGGTCCAGTTCCTTCAGAATCGCCGGAATCCCTCCTGCGCGGTGTACATCTTCCATGTGGATTTCCGGGCGGCTGGGCGAAACCTTGCAGATGTTCGGGGTCTTCGCCGAAATCTCATTGAGCCGCGCCAGGTTGAACGGAATCTCCGCCGAGTAGGCCAGCGCCAGGGTGTGCAGAATCGTGTTGGTCGAGCCGCCCATCGCCATGTCGAGCACGAAGGCATTGGTCAGAGCCTGCCCGGTGATGATCTCGAGCGGCCGCACCTCCTGCTCAATGCAGCGCTTGAGCGCGTGCGCCGCCCGGCGGGAAAGCGCGATGCGGTCGGGATTGGGCTCGGTGCGGGTATGGGCGCTGTCTGCCCAGCGTTCGGCGGGCATCGTGCCCGTCCCCGGAAGCGACAGGCCGATGGCCTCGCCGAGGCAGTTCATGGAATTTGCAGTGAACATGCCGGCGCAGCTTCCGCATCCGGGACAGGCTTTTTCGGCCAGGGAGCGCAATTCCGCCTCGCTCATTTTTCCCACGCTGTGTTTGCCCACCGCCTCGAAGACCGTGATCAGGTCGACGCCGCCGGGTCCGGCCAGCATGGGACCGCCACTCAAATACACGGCGGGAATATTGATGCGCGCCATGGCGTTGTACATGGCCGGAACAATTTTGTCGCAGTTGGCGATTCCGATCCAGCCGTCGCAGGGATGGGCGCCGATGATGGTCTCAATCTCATCGGCAATCAGTTCGCGCGAGGCCAGCGAATACTTCATGCCAAAGTGGCCCATGGCGATGCCATCGCAGACCGCGCCGCCCACATTGGCATACCAGACGTTGAATCCCAGCGCCTTCAGTTCGTCGCGCACAATGGCGCCGATCTTGTCCAGATGAGCGTGCCCGGGGATCTGGTTGGTGAAGGAATTGATGACGGTGACAAACGGTTTTTTCAAATCGTCGAGCGAGCTGATTACACCCTCGGCCATCATCAGCGACGCCGCCGGCAACATGTGGGCGCCCTCGGCAACAATGCGGCTGCCGTGTTTGCGAATATTCTCGATTCCTTGGTTCATAGCTATCCAGTTTACTTGACATGGACCACCCGCTGCATGGCTGGATGAGCAAAAGATTGCAGCAGCGCGGCTGCCTCCAACTCCGCGTTGCCCTCAATATTTTTCAGCCGCGGGCGGATCGGCCGCATCTGTAGATTCATAGCGTGAGGCCGCCACGAGTTCTACCCAATGCGTCCCGCCAGATGCACCAGAAAGGAAACACGGCATGAGCGAATCACAGGCTACGGCTGTCTCCGGGCTGCTGGCTCCGGGCACCAAGGCTCCTGACTTCACCCTGCAGTTTGCGCCGCACGAGAATTTTTCACTCAGCGAGCTGCGCGGTAAACCCGTAATTATCGCCTTCTATCCGGCCGACTGGAGCCCGACCTGCGGAGACCAGATCGGCCTCTATAACGAGGTTCTTCCCGAGTTTGAAAAGCTTGGAGCCGAGCTGCTGGGCATTTCCGTCGATGGTCCGTGGTGCCACAAGGCCTTTGCCGAGGCGCGCCACCTGCATTTCCGTCTGCTGTCGGATTCCGAACCCAAGGGAGCCGTCGCCAGGCTGTACGGGGCCTACCGCAGCGCTGACGGGATCAGCGAACGCGCCCTGTTCGTGATCGACCGCAACGGCGTCATCGCCTGGAGCTATCTCTCGCCGATCCGGACGAATCCGGGCGCCGATGGCATCCTGGAAGCCCTGGAGAAACTGCCCAAGTAGGAGACGAGCATGAGTATGCTGAAAGTGCCGGTCTCCTCTGCGGATCACGTGCAGGGCCCGGACGACGCGGTGGTGACGCTGCTGGAGTATGGCGACTACCAGTGCCCGTACTGCAGGATGGCCTACCCGGTCGTCAAACGCCTGCAGAAGCATTTCGGCGGGCGGTTGCGCTTCGTGTTCCGTAACTTTCCCCTGCGTGAGATGCACCCCCACGCGCAGGCAGCGGCTGAAACCGCGGAGTTCGCCGCGGCCCACGGAAAATTCTGGGAGATGCACGACCTGCTCTACGAGAACCAGGAACGCCTGGGAGGCGATGTTTTCCTTGAACTCGCCGATGCCCTTGAACTGCCCCGGACGGCGCTGACCCAGGCGCTGGAAGGCGGACAGTTCACGGCTCGCGTCCGCGCCGACTTTGCCTCCGGCGTCCGCAGCGGAGTCAACGGAACCCCAACCTTTTTCATCAACGGCCTGCGCCACGACGGCCCCAATGAGTTTGCCGAGCTCCTGGAGGCGGTGGATGAGGCCGCGGAGTGGGCCCAGAAGGCCGCCACCGATTGATCATAATGTGCTGGCCTCGACCGCCGGGGCCCGTGCAGCTCTCTCCACAAATCCCTCCCCTTGCATGGCCCCGTGCTGGCTGCCTTCTGACCAGCCGTACCACGCGGCCCTGCCGGTCTCTCTGGATTGGCCGGCGATGCGGACGCGGCCAGGACGCCGGGCGGGAGCCGTGCGCCTTTCGTTGCAATGAGCAATTTTGAACAGACACTCCCTTCCGCAATTGGTAACTTCGAGCGCAAGTCGACCTTTGGGTTGGTTTCGAGGCACATCCCTCGATTCCCGAAACCTTTAGTTCGAGTCCATTCCATCGCCGAGGGGAGCCTCTGCTCATGGCAAAAAGACGCGGCAACCCCAATTGGGGCAAGCCTGACCCGATTGGACCAGTGACTCCGGTCATCACTGAATTTGAGCGTGTCGCTGGCGATTTCAAGCTGCAGCCGAACCAGTACGTCCACTCCACTCGCCTGCGCGACTGGGCGCGTCGCAACCGCAACTCGAAATACATTCCCGAACCCCTTCTGGAGGCGTGGGGGTTCGAGATTGAGCGGCTGTTGTAGGCCTCACAGTTCGACAATCCGCCCCCGGCGACCCTGCGATCTCGCGGGGAAGTCAGTTCCTGACCCTCAGGTTCAGTTTTGCCATGACGATCGAGGTGGAAGACTTTGGCAATGTGGACTGCTGCAAGGACACTCAGAGCCAGTTTGTGCGGGCGCCTGAGATTTCTCTGAAAAATCACCTATCGCCGGAACCTGGCATGAGAAGCATGGTGTTGTTGAAAAATGACCTTGCAGCCAACCTGTGACCCGGCCTCGGCCGGAGAGACATGGCCGCTCCCTGCGCTGCCCCGGAGCAAGCTTGACAAAACTTAACCATGCTTCCGCCCGCGCCGGGGAAATGCCGTTCATTCCTGCCCGCTGGAGGTTGTAGACTGAGCAATCATGCTCAGAGGAGACTCCCCGGGCCGCCATGGTTTGAGGTTTGCCATTGTTGGGCATGGCAAGGCTGACAACGGGATTTGAGCCGGCTTTCCCGGTGGCGCAACCAGCTCAATCCACCGGGTTGCCAGGAAATCTGGAGCAGGATTCGAAAAGGAGATTCCGATTGACCGCTGACATGGAGAAGGAATCAGCTACCGGGCTTGACCGTCAACTCCCGGCTTATGTTCCCCGGCACAACGTTCTGCGGATCGTGCTCTGGAGTCTGTTGTTGCTCGCCCTGGTGCTTTTACCCCTGCTGTGGTGGCGGCATCACGAGGCAGCGATCAAGGTTGCGCCCGCTCCGGCGAAGATCACGGTCACGATTGCGACCGCCCAGAAAGGTGACATCGGAGTCTACCTGGACGCCATCGGCACGGTCACCCCGGTCTACACCGATTCGATTTCCAGCCAGGTCAATGGCCTGGTCACCGCCGTGCATTACAAAGAGGGCCAGCAGGTAAACAAGGGCGATGCCTTGATTGACATCGAATCGGGTCCGTACCGCGCAACTCTGTTGCAGGCGCAAGGCGCGCTGGAGCGCGACGAGAACGTGCTGGCGCAGGCACGCATGGACCTGGAGCGCTACCGCGCGGCATGGGCGCGCAACGCCATTGCAAAGCAAGTCCTGGATGACCAGGAAAAGCTAGTGCTGCAGGACGAGGGCACGGTCAAAAACGACCGCGGAACGGTGCAATATGACCAGATTCAGGTTGCGTTCTGTCATATTACGGCTCCCATCTCCGGGCGTGTTGGGTTACGCCTGGTGGATCCGGGCAACGTGGTGCAGTCTTCGGGAAGCGCAACCCTGGCCGTGATTACGCAGTTGCAGCCCATTACCGTGATTTTCACCATACCGGAAGACAGTCTTGGCGAAGTCCAGGCCCGCCTGCGCGCCAAGGCCAAGCTGAGCGTGGATGTCTTTGACCGGACTGCGCTGAAGAAAATCGCCAGCGGCCAACTGTTGACGCTCGATAACCAGATTGACACCACCACGGGAACCGTCAAAGGCCGGGCCATCTTTGACAACAAGGATGATGCGCTTTTCCCCAATCAGTTTGTTAACTCGCGACTCCTGGTGAAGACCTTGCAGGGGGTGACGCTGATCCCGGCCTCGGCGATTCAGCAGAATGGCCAGGCATCGTTCGTCTACGTGATCCAGAACAATGTCGCCCACATGCGCAGCATCAAGCCGGGAGTCACCGATGGCGGTGTGACCCAGGTTGAGGGCATCAATGTCGGCGAGGTTGTGGCCAACAGCAGCTTCGACAAATTGCAGGACAACGCCGCGGTTGTGGTTTCGGCCAAGCCTGTCCCTGCGGCCACCAGTGGGAGCAGCGCCCCATGAGTCCGTCGCGCCCCTTTATTCTGCGGCCGGTTGCGACCTCGTTGCTGATGGCTGCAATCCTGCTGATCGGTATTGTCGGCTATACCCAGCTGCCCGTCTCGGCATTGCCGGAAGTCGACTATCCGACCATTCAGGTCCTCACGTTCTATCCGGGAGCAAGCCCGACGGTGGTAGCCACCACCGTTACGGCGCCGCTGGAGCGCCAATTCGGAGAACTGCAAGGGTTGAGCCAGATGACCTCGACCAGTTCCGGCGGCACTTCGGTCATCGTGCTGCAGTTCAACCTCACCCTGAATATCGATGTCGCCGAGGAAGAGGTGCAGTCTGCCATCAACGCGTCGCAGAGTCTTCTGCCATCCATTCTGCCCGCGCCGCCGACCTACAGCAAAACCAATCCTGCCGACGCTCCCGTGCTCACCCTGGCCGTCACCTCCAACGCGATGCCGCTTTCCCAGGTTGAGGATCTGGTGGACACGCGCCTGGCGCCGAAGATTTCGCAGCTCAGCGGGGTCGGCCTGGTCACCATCAGCGGTGGCCAAAAGCCGGCCGTCCGCATCCAGGCCAATCCCACGGCGCTGTCCTCCTACGGCATCAATCTGGAAGACCTGCGCACCGCGCTGACCGAGGCCAGCGTCAACGCCGCCAAGGGAAACTTTGATGGGCCGCAACTGAATTATCAGATCGACGCCAACGATCAACTGACCACCAGCAACGACTACCGGAACATCGTCGTTGCCTACCGCAATGGCGCGCCGGTGATGTTGACCAGCGTGGCGCGCGTCGTGGATGGAATTGAAAACAATTCCCAGGCGGCATGGATGAACCTGACGCCGGCGGTCATCGTGAACGTGCAGCGCCAGCCCGGGGCCAACACCATCAGCGTGGTCAAGAGCATCAAGAGCCTGCTGCCGCAACTGGAGGCCAACCTTCCCACCGGCATCCAGGTAACCACGCTCACCGACCTGACGACTCCCATTGAAGCCTCGGTTGCCGACGTTGAGTTTGAGCTGATGCTGACCGTCGGACTGGTGGTGATGGTCATCTTCCTCTTCCTGCGGAACCTTTACGCCACCATCATCCCCAGCGTGGCCGTGCCGCTGTCCCTGGTGGGCACCTTCGCCGCCATGTACATCCTTGGCTACAGTCTGGACAACCTGTCGTTGATGGCGCTGACCATCTCCACCGGGTTTGTGGTGGACGATGCCATCGTGATGATCGAAAACATCTCGCGCTACATCGAAGCGGGCGACCCTCCGATGGAGGCGGCGCTGAAGGGCGCCGAGCAGATCGGCTTCACCATTCTCTCGCTGACCGTGTCCCTGATCGCCGTGCTGATTCCCCTGTTATTCATGGGTGACGTGGTTGGGCGGCTTTTCCGCGAGTTTGCCGTAACCCTGGCGGTCACCATCATTGTGTCGGCGGTCGTCTCCCTTACCCTCACTCCCATGATGAGTTCGCGCATCCTGCGGCACGTTCCGAAAGAGCAGCAGGGGCGCGTGTATCGAGCCTCGGAACGCGCCTTCGAGGGGATGATCGCGTTCTATGGCCGGACCTTGAAATTTGTACTTCAATACCAGACGATTACGCTGCTGGTGGCCGTGTCCACCTTGCTGTTGACGGTTTTCCTTTACATCATCATTCCCAAGGGGTTCTTCCCGGTGCAGGACACGGGTGTGATCCAGGGCATTTCACAGGCGGCGCCGGCGATCAGCGCGGCGGCCATGGCAGGCAAGCAACAGGAGCTGGCGAAGATTGTTCTGCAGGACCCCGCGGTTGAAAGTCTCTCCTCGTTCATCGGCGCCGACGGAACCAACACGACGATGAACAGCGGCAGGATGTCCATCAACCTCAAACCCCTCGAGCAGCGCAAGCTGAGTGCGGCCGACGTGATCCGCCGGCTCAATTCAAAGCTGGGCCAGGTGCAGGGAATCGAGCTGTTCATGCAGCCGGTGCAAAACATTACCGTGGATGACCGGGTCAGCCGGACCGAGTATCAATACACCCTGGAGGATCCCGACCCCAATGAGCTGAATGACTGGACCAACCGCTTCATGGCGAAGCTGAAACAGTTGCCGGCCCTTGAGGATGTCGCCAGCGATCAACAAACCGGAGGTCTGGCCGTATACCTGGCGATTGACCGGGTCACGGCTTCGCGCCTTGGCATTGCCCCGGCAACCATTGACAACACGTTGTACGACGCCTTCGGACAGCGCCAGATCAACACCATGTACACCCAGCTCAATCAGTACCATGTGGTGCTGGAGAGTGACCCGCAGTTCCAGTTGGACCCAAACAAACTGAACCATCTCTACATCCAGTCCAACGCCTCTGCCGGCGCCAGCGGCGCCGGGGCTTCTTCGTCATTTGCCTCCTCCGGATCATCCGCGGCGGGCTCGAATGCGCTGACCGCTGCCGCGCTCTACACGCCTTCGGCCAACACCCTGACCCCTCCCTTGAATGCGCTTTCGGCGGGCGCATCCTCGACCGCCAGCAAGGGAGCAGGCTCGGCCGGCGCCACCAGTTCAGCCATGAGCGCAGCTGTGCCGCTGGGCTCGTTCTCCCACTTTGAGAAGACGACGGAGGCACTCGCCATCACCCACCAGGGCCAGTTTCCAGCCATCACCGTCTCCTTCAACCTGGCGCCCAATGCCGCTCTTGGCGACGCCATCTCCTCCATCGAGAAAGTGCAGAAGGACATGCACATGCCTCCCACCATCCAGGGGGATTTTCAAGGCACGGCGGCGTCCTTCAAGAATTCCCTGTCCAACGTACCGTTGCTGATTCTTGCCGCCCTCGTCACTGTCTACATCGTCCTGGGGGTTCTGTATGAGAGCTTTATTCACCCCATTACGATTTTGTCCACCCTGCCGTCGGCCGGAGTTGGCGCCTTCCTCGCGCTGATTCTCTTTCGCCAGGACTTGAGTGTGGTCGCCATCATCGGCATTGTGCTGCTGATCGGCATTGTGAAAAAGAACGGCATTATGATGGTGGACTTTGCCTTGGAAGGTGAGAGAAAACACGGCAAGAACGCGACGGATGCAATCTACGACGCTTGCCTGCTGCGCTTCCGGCCCATCATGATGACCACGATGGCCGCACTGCTGGGCGGCCTGCCACTGGCTTTGGGTACGGGTTTTGGTTCCGAGCTGCGCCGGCCGCTGGGCATCGCCATGGTGGGCGGACTGCTCTTCAGCCAGGTCCTCACCTTGTACACCACGCCTGTCATCTACATTTTCTTTGACAATCTGGGACGGCGCTTTACCGGCGAAACCGGGCGGGAAGACCTCGGAAGTGCGCCAGAGGCGGCAGGCTAGGCATGAACAGTTCCGCGGCTTTCATTCACCGGCCGGTGGCTACCACCCTGCTGACGGCGGCGATCGCGCTGGCCGGGGCGGTGGCCTTCAACGTGCTCCCGGTTTCGGCTCTGCCCGAGGTTGACTTTCCAACCATTTCCGTCAACGCAGGCCTGCCCGGAGGCAGCGCCGAAATCATGGCTTCCTCGGTCGCGACTCCACTGGAGCGGCAGTTCGGCCATATCGCCGGCGTGACCGAAATGACGTCGTCGAGCACCCTCGGCAGCACCTCAATTACGATTCAATTCGACCTCAGCCGCGACATCGATGGCGCGGCGCGCGATGTGGAGGCGGCCATCAACGCGGCGCGCAGTTATCTGCCCGCCAACCTGCCGGCCAATCCAACCTACCGCAAGGTCAATCCCGCGGATTCGCCGATCATGATCCTGGGCCTCACCTCGGACCGGTATGGTCCGGACAAGCTGTATGACGTCGCCTCGACCCTTATCCAGCAGAAGCTATCGCAGATCCAGGGCGTGGGGCAGGTGGCTCCCGGAGGCGGCGCTCTGCCCTCCGTACGGGTGGACGCGAACCCCACCCAACTGGCCAGCTATGGAATTTCGATGGCGAGTCTGAAGTCCACCTTGAGCCTGCAGAACTCCGACCTGGCCAAGGGGCAGATCTCCGACGGCCTGGTGACGGCGGACATTCTCGACAACGATCAAATCTCGCAGGCTGCGGATTACAGACCGCTGGTGGTTGGCTACAAAAATGGCGCGGCCGTCCGCTTGTCCGACGTCGCGCAAGTGACGGACTCGGTGCAGAACATCCATACGGCCGGGTATCTGAATGGCAAGCGCGCGGTTGCGGTCATCATCTTCCGTCAGCCGGGCGCCAACATCATTCAGACGGTGGACCGGATTCGCGCCCAACTTCCCTATATCCAGGCAACCATTCCGGCGGGCATCGACACCACCATCGTTCTCGACCGCACCACAACCATCCGCGCCTCCGTCAACGACGTGGAACGGACGCTGCTTATTTCCATCGCCCTGGTCGTGGTGGTGGTGTTTCTCTTCCTGCGCAACTGGCGCGCCACGCTGATTCCCGCGGTCGCCGTGCCGGTCTCCCTGGTCGGTACCTTCGGCGTGATGTACCTGTGCAACTACAGCCTGGATAATCTTTCGTTGATGGCGCTGACCATCTCCACCGGATTCGTGGTGGACGATGCCATCGTGGTGATGGAGAATGTGTCGCGCCACCTGGAAAACGGCATCAGGCCGTTTGCGGCGGCCCTGCTGGGCGCGCAGGAAATCGGCTTCACCGTTTTCACCATCAGCATTTCACTGATTGCCGTCTTTATTCCGCTGCTGCTGATGGGCGGAATCGTGGGCCGGTTGTTCCGCGAATTCGCCGTCGTGCTCTCGACGGCCATCGTGGTGTCCATGGTCATCTCCCTGACTACGACGCCGATGATGTGCGCCTACCTGCTCAAGAACGAAGCCAAGGGAAGCCATGGCCGCATCTACCGGGCCAGCGAAAAGTTTTTTGACGGGATGCTGTCGATCTACCGGCACACCCTGCGCTGGGTGCTGGATAACCCGACGCCCACGCTGATCGTGCTCCTGCTCACCATTGCGCTCAACGTCGTGCTGGTAATCAAAATTCCGAAAGGCTTCTTCCCCCAGCAGGACACGGGAGCGATTTCCGGCGGAGTCCAGGGATCGCAGGATTCCTCTTTCACGGCGATGAACAGCGCCATTCAACAGATCGTCAACGTGATCAAAAACGATCCCGCGGTGGCAAACGTGATTGCTTCCACCGGTGGCGGCGGCGCAACCAACACGGGCTCCATCTACATTGCTCTCAAGCCGCTCGCGGAGCGCAAATCCAGCGCCGTCCAGATCATCAGCCGCCTGCGTCCCCAACTGAACCGTCTGCCGATTGCTTCCGTGTTCCTCCAGGCCTCACAGGATTTGCGCATCGGCGGGCGCTCCAGCAATGCCTTGTACCAGTACACGCTGCAATCGGACAACGTCCAGGATCTCACCAAATGGGGACCGGTCCTGCTGCGTGAGATGAAGCGTTTGCCCGGCCTGCAGGACGTCAACTCGGATCAGCAGAACGGCGGCCTGGCGGAGTTGATGACCTATGACCGCGCCACCGCCGCCAAGCTCGGTCTTACGGCGCAATCACTGGACTCGACGTTATACAGCGCCTTCGGCCAATCGGAAGTGTCCATCATCTACACCCAGTTGAACCAATATTACGTGGTCCTGGAGGTTGCTCCGCAATACTGGCAAAGTCCGGAAGGATTGAAAGATGTCTACTTCCCCACGTCGGGCAACGGCACCATCCCGTTGCTGACGCTGGCCCGGAGCCAGACCAATACAACCCCGCTCGCCATCAGTCATACGGGCTTGTTTCCGTCGGTCACAGTGTCCTTCAACCTGGCGCCGAATGTGTCTCTCAGCGATGCCACGGCGCGCATCCGGCAGATGCAGAAGCAACTGGGCACGCCCTCCACGATCCAGGGCTTTTTCGCCGGCACGCTGCAGGCGTACCAGCAATCGCTTGGCACCGAGCCCTTGCTGATTCTGACGGCATTGCTGGCGGTCTACATCGTGCTCGGCATTTTGTATGAGAGCCTGGTTCATCCGCTTACGATCATCTCCACGCTGCCGTCGGCGAGCGTGGGCGCCATGCTGGCATTGATGCTTTTCAAGCAGGATCTGAACATCATCTCCATCATCGGCATTGTGCTGCTGATCGGAATCGTAAAAAAGAATGCCATTATGATGATCGATTTTGCGCTTGAGGCACAGCGCAAGGAGGGCAAGAGTCCGGCCGACGCAATCTTTGAAGCGTGCATGCTGCGCTTCCGTCCCATCCTGATGACGACGATGGCCGCGCTCTTGGGAGCACTGCCGTTGGCGCTGGGGACGGGCACCGGCTTTGAATTGCGCCGCCCCCTTGGCATCACCATTGTCGGGGGCCTGCTGTTGAGCCAGTTGCTCACACTCTATACAACGCCTGTCGTCTACCTGGCATTCGACCGCCTGCGTCTGCGCATGGCGGGCAAACAGCGCGACTTCGTTCCGCCGGGAACTGGGCCAGCACCCAGCCCCGCGGATTGACGGGAGTCGCCCGGGAAAGCATGTGACTATGACCATTCGCCGCCTGCAAGCCACCATCCGTCTTGCCCTGCCGCTTTGCCTGCTGGCCGGGTGCGTGGTGGGCCCCAAGTACCACACACCCGTCGCCGAGACTCCCGCGGCATTCAAGGAACTGACCCCGGCTGATCAAAAAACGACCGACGGCTGGAAGCTGGCGCAGCCGCAAGACGCCACCCTGCGCGGCCATTGGTGGGAGACTTTCAACGATCCGCAACTGAACGCGCTGGAA
>Ga0326727_10002860_pt1 | contig 57145 bp, 43 predicted proteins | sample MB2enrmetagenome_FD_207643 | JGI IMG/M metagenome (GOLD analysis project Ga0326727, IMG submission 207643) | Lab enriched peat soil microbial communities from McLean, Ithaca, NY, United States - MB29MY | ecosystem: Environmental > Terrestrial > Soil > Wetlands > Peat | place: USA: New York... | reverse complement strand
CCAGCACATCGCGCGGGTTCGTCTTCGTGGCGTCGTTGCCCATCTGCGACACAAACCCGGTCTTCGACATATTGAAGTGGCGACGGCGCTTGTTGACTTCCTTGCGGGCCTTGTCCGCCGCAAGCGGCGTCCACTCCGTAACCACGCGGAAGTTGGCCGGAATCTTCAGAAGCGCGTCGAGCGCCAGCGGCCGGGTCTCGGTGACGGCCTCTTTCATCGTCAGCACCCGGACGATGTGATCGCCGACACGCAGATGATCGCGCTCGGCTTCGATGTTCGAGTTCACGACCTGATAGTCGAGAAACTGTGTGGACTGCGGACTACCCGCAACACGCCAGTCGTCGAAGTTAAGCAAGCGCCGGAAAAACGTAAACTGCCCCTGGCGGTTCAAGACCTCGATCTGCATGAAATCCGAGAGCTGCCGAACGAATGTCTGCACGCACTGATCGAGGCGCCGAACATCGTGCTCGATATGCGCGCGCAACAACGTCTTCATGCTGTCGCTGGTGAACTGCGCCTTCAACTCGCCAACCGCGCCAGCGGGATCGCGGAAAAGGCGAGCGAATGCGGCGCCCACGCCGGTCTTCGACCGCGCTCCTTCGAGCAGAATGCAGTAGAAGATTTCCACCTGATAGAGATGGTCGCGCTTCGCCTCAAAGAACTGCCGCCGTTGCTCGATTGCCGCTTCCACAATCGGGTCGTCGTATTTTGCAAATGGTATGTCCGGCCGGTTCGACTTGAAGAGATATTGGTAAACATGGAAACCTGAGCCGAAGGCTTTCAGCGCGGCCTCCAACCGCTTGACCGCATACTCCTGCTCCAAGCGGTCAAGACTCTCGTAGTCCACGCCGGGAACGCTGAGCACCATGCCCACGTCGCCGGACTTAGTAAGAAACGTTGTCTCATTCCAAAAGCCGTATAAGTTGACGTGGTCGTTGAGAGCCGCACTTTCTTTCCATGGCTTGATGACCTTATCGACTCGCAGCATCACAGCACCTCCACGCGCGGGACTTGCTGTTTCGCCGCGTCATAGCGCAGCTTGTAGCGTTCGGCCCTGGCTAGAATGCGGAGAAACGCCGGGTCGCTCGTCGTCACCCAATGTCCGAAGGCAAATCCGCCAACGAAAACGGCGATCCCCGCCAGGATGGAATTGAAGAGATTGAAGGCTCCCACTGCGCCGACGCACACGAAGTAAAACAATGTGCGTTCCACGCCCAGATAGGTGAGGGGCTTATGCAGGCTCTTAAACACCCGGTTTGTGCGATGTTGTCGTGTTTTGTCTGTCATAAGCCCCTCGCCTAGCTAAACGTGTTGAATGAAAAAGTCTGGGACATTGGGACGGTCGCTATACGCCCCAGAGCCAACTCAGGACATTCACGGCGAGAACGGCGATGCCCGTTCCGGCGGCAACCCCGGCGAGAGCCTTCTTGGCGCCGGGTTCGCCGTGGGCAAAGCCGTAGCCGCCGATCACGATGGCAACCAGACTGGCGACCTTGGCAATCGTCCCGGTGAAAAGCGTTTGAATGGCGGTAAAGCCGGTGTCGAACGGCGAACCGCCCTGCGCCAGCGCCGCCACAGGCAGGACGAAGAGTAGGGTGAAGGTGAGGGCGGTTAAACGCGCCCACTTCGACCGAAGAAGGGGCTGGACTTGGCGAATAAGATGGACTTGGAACCAACGTGATGACATTTGCGCCTCCGGCAGCAGCTAAAATCTGCTGCGTGTGGCGCAAAACTAACCGCACTTGATTACGATGTCCAATAACTTCTCGTATGGACGTTATTCCTGTAGGTTATAAATCCAGAAAGATAGAGCGTTCCTGTCGGTCAACGCGGAGTCGATTCCGATAGGAAGAAACTCGATTCACTTTGCAATAAAGGACATAGCACTCATCATTTCGCTAAACCTTCGATTACCTTAACAGCGTCTCGTCGTCCAGAAAGACCTGCGGCGATGGGTCTGAAGAGCACCACGACATGACCGGTGCGACCGCTACTTCAAGGATTCTCTTGTGCTTTTGTCGATGATTGCCATTTCTGTAAGTCCTGTGTTTTCAAGACGCTCGCCTTCGCGAAGCGGATTTTTCAACGAGAAGCTAAGGTGACGAATTGGCATCGTGCTCTTCGTTATAACCTGCAGGAATAACGTCCATCCGAAAAGTTATTAGACACTGCGCCATGATTGAGTCAAGTTGGTTAACTGTCGCCGGTTCCGTGTGGACCGGTTGAGAACGGCAGTGGGTTGGTTCCGACCCGCCGTTCCCGTGAGCTGTGCGGGAGCGCATAACGGAGACTCTCGGGATTGCACGGTCGAAGTGTCTGTATTGGCCCTGTGCAGTTCAGCAGGACTCTCGGTCGAAAGGCAGCAAGACGAGCTTTTCCCGGAACCGGCGGCAACGTAACTCTTGAATACAGAATGATACAAGTCACTGAAATTTCGTTGCTTGCAGCGGAAGCGGGACGTGATACGCTTTCTAGCGAGGCAACCTCCGGCGAGCCATCTCTAGGAGATTCGATGGCTCGACGGCGCTATCAGCGAGGCCACCTTCGGCTTCGCGGAAAAAGGAAAAAAGTATGGGTCGCGATGTGGCGGGAAGATATCATTCGCCCGAACGGTTCGACGCAACGCATTCGGAAAGCGGAAGTACTGGGGACGTTGCGAGACTACAAAACCAGACGTCTTGCTGAACGTGCACTCGAACAGCGACTCTCGGAAGTCAACTCGTTAAGCTACAAACCGCGTCCCACAGCAACTTTCCGTGAATTTTCGGCTAGGTGGCAAACGGACGTTCTTTCTCAACACAAACGCTCTACACAGGCGGCAGACAAATCGCGGCTACGGAAGCATCTCATACCAGAGTTGGGCGACAGGTGCATGAAGGACATTACCAGAGAGGTTCTGCAAAGCTTCGTGGCGCGCAAAGCGACGACCCTCTCGGCGAAGTCGGTGCGCAACCTGATTGCCCTGCTCGGCGAGATGTGGACACAGGCCAAGGCGGACGGATATACGCAGGTAGATCCATTCTCCGCACTGGTTCTTCCGGACTGCGGACTAACGAATGAACGCTGTCTCACGCTGGACGAAATGAAACTGGTGATCGACACGGCGCCGGAGCCGTACAAAACGTACTACTGGATTCTGGCAGAGACCGGTATCCGGTGTGGTGAAGCGTGCGGCCTTCCGGCCAAAAACCTGCTGCTTGACTTGGGAGCACTCAAGATTGAACAGAAGGTCTGGCACGGCAAAATTGAGACGGTGAAGTCGAAAAAGGGTAACCGGCTCTGTGAAATCTCTCCACAACTAGCGGAGCATCTTCGCGGATACCTGCGAACCTGGAGGCCAAACCGACTTGGACTGCTGTTTGCCACTAGAAACGGAACACCATGGGATGCCGATCTGGTCAGAAAACGCAAACTCTATCCTCTGCTCGAAAAGCTGGGGATTGAGCGCTGCGGTTTCCATGCCTTCCGTCACGGGAATGAGACCGTGATGGATGGAGAGGGAGTTCCCATGGCGACACGGCAGAACCGCCTAGGTCACTCCGATGCGCGCACTACGATGAAGTACACACATGTCATCTCCGAGGACGGCAGAAGGATCGCCGCTCGCTTCGGGGAACTGCTGACATCCTCGCCGATGGCGACGATGGCGACAGGAAACGCTTAATTTTGGTGCTAAATGGTGCCAAGTTCGAGATTTGAGGGTCTGCAAGTGATTGAAGGGTTTGGTTGCGGGGGGTGGATTTGAACCACCGACCTTTGGGTTATGAGCCCAACGAGCTACCAGACTGCTCCACCCCGCAGAAAAATCATAGCAGTGTGGTGGAGCGGGGTCAAACCGGAAGAACGGAAAAATATAAAAATCTGGCGGCCTGGCCTATGAATGCTTGGAATCGAAAGGAATCATCGCGCTGCCGGGCTTCTAAAAGCCACTGGACGACAAATCCGTAAGAGATCGCCGCTCGAACCTAAAGAAGACCGGTCTCTCGGCTCTCCATAGTTTGGTTTGCAGGTTCCCTGCCCTCTCGGCTCTTCAAACTCACTTTCCAACCGTGAGCTTGACCGTTGTCTTACGACTTAGGCTGCCAAACGTGCCGGTGATGGTGATCGTCGACTTTCCGGTTGCCGTCGCGCCGCTCACTTTCAGCTTCAGCTTGCTGGTGGATGTAGCCGGGTTGGGAGTGAACGCCGCGGTTACTCCGCTGGGCAGTCCACTCGCACTCAGAGTGACTTTCTGATCGAAAGTGTTCGCCGGCTTGATGGTAATCGTGCTGGTTCCGCTGCTGCCTTGAGTTATCGTCAAGGTCTCTGGCGCAGCCGCCAGTGTAAAGCTCCCCAACGGATTCACCGTAAGAACGATGGTTTTGGTTGCGCTCAGGCTGCCGGAAGTTCCCTTGATTGTCACCGTTGCCGTCCCCGTCGTTGCCGTGCTGCTTGCCGTCAGGGTCAGGACGCTACTCTTAGTTGCCGGGTTTGAACTGAAAGAAGCGGTTACGCCCTTCGGCAGTCCAGAAGCGGCCAGAGTTACTTTGCCGGAAAATTTATTGATCGGAGTTATGGTGATGGTGCTCTTCCCGCTAGCTCCGCCTTTCGCGATAGTAATTGCTTTCGCCGATGCAGAGAGACTGAAGCTCTGCTTTGGAGTAATCACTGTAAGGCTGAGCGTCGTGGTATTCGTCAACGTGCCCGACTTACCCGTGATCGTCACCGCGACTGTCCCCGTAACTGCGGTGGCGCTGGCCTTCAAGGTCAGCGTACTAGTAGAGGTGGCGGGATTGGGGCTGAAAGACGCTGTCACTCCGCTGGGCAGGCCCGACGCGGAAAGAGTGACACTGCCACTGAACCCATTGAGGGAAGTGATGCCGATCGTACTCGTCCCGCTGGCGCCCTGCACTATGGTCAACGTGTTCGGCGAGGCTGTAAGCGTGAAGTTCGGAGTGCCTCCCGGCCAGTTCTTCACCAGATTGGCGGCGTTCACGCTGCCGATTCCGGTCGCGAAGTCCCAGCCCGTTGTTGTGCCGTAAGCCGGATGATACGAACTATTAGTAGTGGAGAGCACTCCATAAGTGCCGGAGGGCAAATAGCAGTTATAAGTGCCGGTGCAATTTATGTCGATGTCGCCTTGCGTCACGTCATAGAAAATGCACGAACTGCCGGCCGCGTTTCCCAGCGTCGAATTGCAGCTGGTGTCGCCGCTCGCGCCATACTCGCTGGCCGCCAGGCTGTAATAGACCGGATTCGGATTGCCTTGGCGCTCGCCGGTCTTCTGGTTCACCAGCGCTTGGATGCCAGCCATGATCGGCGAGGAAAACGATGTGCCTCCCCCTCCCGGCCAGTTATCGGGCGCGCCGCTGCAGGCAGCGCCTCCGGGGCCGCTATAGCAGAACGGATAATAGTGTCCCCAAACTCCATTGGCGGCAAAGAGCGACACATCGGGGATGTCGCGCACGCCGTCGCTGGGATTTCCGGTCAGCGATTGCCACGACGGCTTTGTCCATCCGGCGCAGGTCCCACTTACTACGCCAGATACGGTTGGCTTTCCCGTCGCGCAGCCGCTCGGCCCGCCACTGCCCGAAGTCGTAGTCAAGTAATCCGCTCCCGCCTTGCTATTGCAGAAGCCAGTCGATCCGTAAGTTTGGCTATAGCCTGCAAACTCCGCCAGCAGCGCACTGCCGCAGGAATCGTTCCACGGAATCTCCGGAACATAGGACTTGGCCGATCCATAAGTCGGCGTGTTCGTGGCATTCCAGTAAGTACTGTTGGTCTTGGCATAGGTATCGCCGAAGTCGGTCCCACCCACGGCGACGTTATAAGGAGTCGATGCCCATCCGCTGACTCCAATGCCATGAGTGGCATTCGCCAGGTTCGCGTCGCAGCTCGCTGCGCCCTCGTCGCCAGAGGAAACGAAAACCGACACGCCTTCCGCGACCGCCTGCTGATAGGTTGTGCTGAAAACGGCATTGGCCGATGCGCCGTTCTCGGCTTCACATTCGCCGTAGCTGATGCTCACGACCGCCGGCGGCGCGCTGCTCTCGTTCAACAGGTTTTCGAGCGCGATCAAGCCGCCGAAAGTGGTTTCCGTATTGCCGCACGAAGCCAGCTCGATGGCCGCGCTAGGCGCGGCAGCGCTCGAATACTCGGCATCCACGATCGCTTCCGCATCGTCGGGAATCGACACTCCAGGGTTCGCGCAGTTATTGGCGCCGCTCGGAGGCGCGGGATGGACTTCGGTGAACGAGCCGCCCGTGTACGATGAAAGTCCAAATGTCGAACGGAACGAGGTCCAATCCTTGGCGGTGTAGACGTTGGAATCCTCGATCACAACAATCGTTTGCCCTTGTCCTGAAATACCGGCGCTAAACAGTGGATTCAAGTTGTAAATCGTCGCCAGGTCCGGTGGGACTACGGCGTAATAGGTGCTTCCGTCGTAAGTGAACGTGTAGTCTGCTCGTGGCCGCCGCATGGCATGTGGCATGAAATCGTGCAATGAAACTACGCCCACTATCGCCGACGCCAGTGCGGCCGGAATCTGCGGATCGCTCATGTTGGCGATGTGCTTCACACCCTTCACGTCCAATTGGTGGATCTCGGTGTGAAACGCTTCCCGCACCTGGCCGGCGGTCCCGGAAAAGTCGATGAGCACGCCGTTTTCGTAAACCACGTTGACCTTGAGGCCATGCGACTCGAGCCAACTCGCGATCGTGTCGAGGTCCTGTTTCGCCAACCCGAATCGCTCCCCGAATTCCTTGGCGCCGAGCCAGCGATGAAAGTTCGGCGAGGCCGGGTCGTGAAGTTCTTCGATCGACTGCCGCAGCTCGCGCTCCGCGTCCGGAGACCGCTGCAACAGGAGCAGCATGTGCTCCATCGCAAAACTGTCCGCCACCGGCCCGCGATCGTATTTCGCCTTCGCCTCGGGCCGGGTGTTGCCCGCGAGCGTGGTCAATTTCGCTTCATCGATAATTTGTGCGATCAGCGCAGGCCGGCCACTGTCGGCTTGCGCACTCGAAACCGCGAGGAAGTAAAAAGACGCTAGGACCGCCAACAGACAGTATGCGAAAAACACTCTACGACGCACGGGGGAATCCTTTCCAAGAGGAAAAAATTACGAGAATGACAGCTTGTCGCATTCAAAAACGGGCCCATTCACGCATGAAATGCCTTACGCCTGGGTCGCAGTATATACGAAAAAAATGCGCGATCAAGGCGTAACTCGCGTGCATGAACTTCCGATTATTTACGCGTTTGTAAACGCTCGCAGTATGGAAACAAACGGTAGCCGATGTGCCGTTGTGAGCGTTCTCCCGCACGCTGAAAAAGCGCTCCACCACCCAGAATCAGCGTCACACGGCGGCCGCCGCTTCTACCGGCTCCGGTTCCGGCTCCAGCTTTGCCGTGAAGTGTCGCAGGAATGGCGCTTCGTAGCTGAGCTTCATGCCGTGAATCTGCTGGCGCTTCTTCCAAACCTCGAGGATGATTTCCACCACGTAGTCGATGTGGCTCTGCGTGTAGACGCGGCGCGGGATGGCCAGGCGCACCAAGTCCATCTTCGCCGCCGCTCCGAACATCAGCGTGCCGATCTCGACCGAGCGGATGCCGCCTTCGAGATAGAGTTCATTGGCGAGCGAGACGGCGGGAAAGCGATCGGGCGAAACATGCGGCAGAAAGGCGCGCGCGTCGATGTAAACGGCGTGGCCGCCGGGCGGCTGCACAATGGGTACTCCCTCTTCGGCAATGTGATTGCCGAGATAGGCGGTCGAAGCAATTCGGTATTCGAGATAATCCTCGTGCAACGCTTCCTGCACTCCAATGGCGATGGCTTCAAGATCGCGCCCGGCGAGGCCGCCATAAGTGGGATAACCCTCGGTGAGAATCAGCAGGTTCTTCTCCTGCTGCGCCAGCAGATCGTCGTTGGTGCAAAGGAATCCGCCAATGTTCGCCATGCCGTCTTTCTTCGCCGACATGGTGCAGCCGTCGCCGTAGCTGAACATTTCCTGCGCAATCTCTTTCGGCGTTTTCTGACCGTAGCCCGGCTCGCGCGTCTTGATGAAGTAAGAATTCTCGGCAAAACGGCAGGCATCGAAATAGAACGGAATACGATGCCTGCGGCAAACCGCGCTGATCGCTTTGACGTTTTCCATCGACACCGGCTGGCCGCCGCCGGAGTTGTTCGTCACCGTCAGCATGACCAGCGGCACGCGCTCGCGACCGGCGTTTTGAATCAAGGTTTCGAGCGCGGCAACATCCATATTGCCCTTGAACGGATGTTTCAGGCTGGGCTGGCGGCCCTCGGCGATAACGAGATCGGCGGCCTCGGCGCCGACAAACTCTACGTTCGCCCGCGTCGTGTCGAAGTGCGTGTTGTTGGGAACGACGTCGCCTTTCTTGCACATCACGCTGAACAGAATGCGCTCGGCCGCGCGGCCCTGGTGCGTCGGGATGACGTGCTTGTAGCCGAAAATATCCTGCACCGACGAGCGGAATCGCTCGAAGCTGCGGCTGCCGGCATAACTTTCATCGCCTTCCATAATGGCCGCCCACTGGTGCGTGGACATTGCACCGGTGCCTGAATCGGTCAGCAGGTCGATGAGAACATCGTCCGCGGGCAAAAGAAAAAGGTTGTAGTACGCGGCGCGCAGCAGTTCTTCGCGCTGCGCTCGGGTCGTCCGGCGAATGGGTTCGACGCTCTTGATGCGAAACGGCTCAATAATTGTGCGGGTCATATGGGATCTCTCATTCTTACCACACACCCTCAACCCCGCGCATGTCAGTGACCGGGATCACGAATAGCGGAGAAGAATCGACAATTTAGAAAATTTCTCGAAGTGATGTAGATGGAACCGGGAACGGGTAGGGCACGGCTTTCAGCCGTGCCGCTAGGGGTTGCAACAAGTTCCGGCTTTAGCCGCTGAGGGTGCGCATTCCACATCGTCACGAGAAATGCTCTAGAAAATTGTGCCGCCGATTACCTTCGTAATTCGTCATCTCCGGATGGGTACATTCGTGATGTATTCAGTTGCGAGGCCGGCAGGTAGAGTAAACTGTAATGCGCAGGACGAATCGCAAGAAGGGATGCCGCATGGCAACATCACCGCTCAAGCGAAAAACCGCAATGGACTCGCTGCTCAAGAGCATGGACGATCTTGCGGTCGCTGCCTCCAAGAAAATGACTACGGACGAAGTGCGCAAAGTTCGCAAGGAAATCAACGGCCTGGTAGATCGGGCTGTCGAGCGTAAACCGCATCGCGAAACTGCTTAATCAATTCCTTCCGCCTCTCTACAGTCATATCCGGATCCAGCCGGTTAATAATCTCGACATATTCCGGTTCAACGTCTAATCCCAGCTTTACGAGTTCTTGCACGCGCTGCACGTCACGACGGAGTTTTGCCGCTTCTTCCGGATCGCAGTAGGTGCGTCCCGGATCGCGACGAGTTCTCGTCCACTTCGTCATTATTGTTCCCTCACATACATTTGGGAACACGAATTTTCGTTCACCTGATCGTCTTCCAGTTCAAACTCCAAAGCTGCTCGGTAAATCCTTGACCCGGATACATCACTACACCTTCACCGAGTTCTTGCGCTCGGCGGGCATGTATTTCACCGCCGCCGTGCGCTCGAGTTTGTCCCAAGCAAACGGTCGCCCTTGGATAGCGCGCTTCAGGGTCCGGAAGAGAACGATGGAAAATACCTGGCGATAGGCGAAGCGCTGCAACCACACTTGGCTGAGCAGCCAGGCGTCTTCGCGGGCTTCGGGCTGGCGGCGCTCCAAGGCGAAGGCAATCGCCGAGGCGATGAAGTCAATCACCAGAAACGCCCCAAAGAAGATCAGCAGACGCTGAAAGCTGGCCGGATCGGTGGATTCAGGATGAAAGTGTTTCTGGATCAAATACCATATCACGCCAACCGCAAACATCAGGTCGATGAAGGGCGAGAACAACGGAAGCAGAATCTGGAAGATGAGAATGTTGGGAAGCGCGACAAATCCCAAAGCGCCCTTGCGCGCGAAAACGCCGCGATGCTTAAAGATGGCCTGCAGAATTCCGAACGACCAGCGGAATCGCTGCCGCATGAGCGCGTGGGCAGTCGTCGGGGCCTCCGTAAAAGCGAGCGCCAGGTCTTCGTATTCCACGCGATAGCCGTTGCGCAAAAGCGCCATGGTCAGATCGGCGTCTTCGGCGACGGTATCCACATGGTAGCTTCCGGCTTCGCGGACCGCCGTCGTGCGCCACGCTCCAATCGCGCCCGGCACCACGCTCACCGCGCCCATGGTGTTGAGTGCGCGCCGCTCGAAATTTTGGCTGGTAATGTATTCAAGCGCCTGCCAGCGTGTCCACAGATTCACGCGGTTGCCAACCTTGGCATTGCCGGCCACGGCTGCAACTTTCGCATTGAGGAAATGCGGCACCAGCCGCGCGATCGCATCGGGAGCGATGATGGTATCGGCGTCGATGCCGACAAAAATTTCCGCATCGCCGATGTGCTCAAGCCCAAAGTTAAGTGCCTCGGCCTTGCCGCCGTTGGGTTTGGTGAGAATCAGTACCCTGCCGGCAGCTTCTTCGGCGGCAAACGTGCGGCGCGCGATTTCCAAGGTGCGGTCCTTGGAGCCGTCGTCGATCACGATCACGCGCAGATTGGGATAGTCGGAATCGAGCGCGCCCTGAATGGTGCGTTCGATGACCTTCTCTTCGTTATAAGCGGGAATCAGGACTGCGACCCGCGGCCGGTAGGCCGCAATCTGTTCGGGCGTTCCATAGACGTGCGAGCGCAGACGATCGTAGATGGCCAGCACGCCGACCGAAACCAGGCGCCCGGTCATCAGGATGTCGCCCAGGAAAAAGACGACCGTGATGCCCGTCATCGTCGCGCTAAACAGCCAGAAGCCGATCCAATTCAGCCGCGCCAACCAATACTCGTTGGCCGGGAGCGGCGGCATGACATCCGCTTTCGTTTTGCCGATCAACTGATACACGGGAACAAATTCAAATCCGCGGGCCCGCGCGCCGTCGATAATCAGTGGCAGCGCCTCCACGGTCCTTTCCCGGTTGCCGCCTCCATCGTGCATCAGAATGATGTTGCCGCACTGCGTATCGTTCGCTTGGCACGGAGGCAAGTGGTTGAGCACTTCAGCGGCGATTTGTTGCGGCGTGAGCGCGGGCTCGTCGTTCCAATCCTTGGTGTCGATCTTGTTGCCGATGGTGATGTAGCCCAGGCTTTGCGTCAGTTCGAGCGGCCGCACCTCGTCTTCCGTGTCGGGCTCGGCATCGACCGAATACGGCGGCCGGAACAGCATGGTGCGAATGCCCAGTTGGCTGGCGAACAAACGCTCGGTCAGGTTCAGTTCCACCTTCATGTGCGCCGTGCCAATCGAGCTGATATCCGGATGCGTAAAAGTATGGTTCCCGATTTCATGGCCTTCGCGGTAAATGCGTTCGGTCAAACTGCCGAACTTCTCCGCCTGGATTCCGATCAGAAAAAACGTTCCCGGCGCATGCTCGCGTTTCAGAACGTCGAGGATTTTCGGCGTCCACTCCGGATCGGGACCGTCGTCGAAGGTGATGGCGAGTTCGTTCTTGCTGGCGCCATAGCGCGCCATGCGATACGGCTCGGGCAGACTTTTGAAGTCTTCGCCATCGATGAGCCCGGTCTGCTTGTCGATCGTCAGCTCGCGCACGCCGTCGGCAGGCCGCGCTTCGATGTGCAAGATTTCGCCGCTCCCTTCCATATCGACGTCCTGTCCGGGAGGCACGTCCTTCAATCGGTCCAATGCGTTGGCTTCGCCGGGCATGTCCCACACCCGCCACAGCGACCGGTCTTCCGCGCCCAGCCGCCACAACGCGAAGGTCTGGATGCCAAACGTCTGCGCGGCCCGCATCTCGTTCAGCGCCGTCACTGCGTCGAGAAACCACACATCGTGGCGGAAATGGTCGTCATCCTCGTAGCTGAAGTGCGGATTGAGCGCGTCACCGTCAAAATCCACGTCTTCTTCGGAATCGCGCGCCCCAATCCAGGCGTCCTGCACGGAGGAAACGATTTTGTCGGCCTCGTCCGGCGGCAGCTTTTCTTTTTTCGACTTCGGCTTCTCCACCCAGTCGTAGCCGTAGTTGGCAATGGCGCAAATCAGCTTCTCTTTCGGAATTTCGTCGACCGCGGAATCGAGATTGTTGGTGAACCATTCCTGCGAGGCGACGGGTCCCGGCGTTCCACCGGGATAATGCTCGTCGTAGTTCATAATGACGACGCCATCCACCGCGGCCGCAATCGCCTTGTAATCGTAATCCGGGTTTCGCACCTGCACGCTGACATACAGCTTCATCTTCTTGGCGTGCAGGTCGGAGGAAAGCTCGTTAAGCAGAGCGACGTATCCAGGTTGCGCTTTTTTGGGAAAGGATTCGAAGTCGATCATCAGGCCGCGATAACGGTCGGAGCCAAGATAAATCCCAATCTCGCGTCGAAAATTGGCTCGAGCTTCCGGATTCATCAAGAAATCGCCGATGGCCGGAGCAAACTCGGTGCGGTCGACATTCTGCACCACCGGAAACACCTCCATCTCGGTGTCTTCCGCTTTCAGAAACGTCATCACTTTGTCGTCCACGGCGCGGACCTTTTGCCCGTGAATCACGTCGAACATCGTGTTCGTTTCCGTATCCACGGCTTGCAAGTGGCCATCGGGCGTGAGCACTTGCAGCCACACCGGGAAGAGCAAGTCGATCTGGCGCGCATACTCGCGCAAGGAAGAGTAACTGGCCGCGTCGTCGGAAACGTAGAACGCGCCCCGCACCCCTTGCTCGGAATTGAGCGCAACTTGCGAAGGCGCTTTACGGGCTTGATGGCGGTGTCCGGCGCGCGCCAATGTCGCCAGGCGCCGCTTCTCGCGCGCTCTCGTCTTTTCGTCTTCCTTCAGCGCGTGGTAAGGCTTCTTCTCCGTCAACCAGGAAAGGCCGGGCAGCGGCTCGCTGCGCAGCGCGCTGTAGATGAAAAAAATCACCAGAAACGAAAACGCCAGGGCCGCCGCATCGACAAAGCGGCGAATCCGCCTCCAGCGCGCTTGCAAGGGATCGTAGAAAACCTGTTTCGCCATCTGCTTGTGGTCTCTACATCCTAAGGTGAGAACCGCATGGGGTCAAACCCAACGCCCACCACGGAGGCACGGAGCCACTGAGAAAAACAATTTGGCAATCTGAAGCCGATTCATTCCCCCTGTTCTAATTTGCCGATAGCCAAGCTACACCATTACACGAATGCGAATTTCCTCCGTGCCTCCGTGTCTCCGTGGTGAATTCTCTAGGTACCGCCAATAAGCGGGCGCGGAAAATCGCCCAATTCGCGATATATTTCTTACGTGCTCCGCCTCCTTCGCGAACATCGTGTTTTCTTTCTCGCAACCATTCTGGCCGCCCTGGCTTTGCGATTATTTTTTTTCCACTATTTCCCGGTGGTCACCGACGACTCGCACAGCTACGCCAACTTCGCCACCAACTGGCTGCAACACGGCATCTACGGCCAGACCCAGATCGGCCCACAGCCAACCAACGTCGCGCCTTCCGACGCGCGCCTGCCCGGATACCCCGCCTTTCTGGCCGCGATTTTCTGCCTCTTTGGAGTCGCCAACTTCAAAGCCGCCCTGCTGGCGCAGATTCTGTTCGACCTCGGCACTTGCTTCATCGTTGCCGACTTGGCCCGCCGCGCGATTTCCGGTCGCGCAGCAAGGATCGCTTTTGTCCTGACGGCGCTCTGCCCGTTCCTCGCCAACTACGCCGCCGCCGCGCTCACCGAAACTTTGGAAATCTTTTTTACCGCGCTCGCTCTCGATTGCGCCACCGCCGCTGTCAATCGAATGCGCGAGGGCTGGCTACGGGTGGACGTCCTCGCGTTGTGGGCTTCAACTGGGGCTGCGATCGCGGCCTGCATTTTGCTGCGTCCGGACGGAGGTCTGCTGTTGGCAGCGGTTCTCATTTATATAGTTTATGTAGCGGCGTCCGCCCCTAAAGGGATGCCTTTATCCGCGGAGTTTGCGGCATTGCTCAAGCGAAATCCTGATGCGAAACTGGAAGCGCGACCGGCTATAAAACTCATTTTTGTTAATACTTCATTTGCTGCCCTCATCATGATGACCATCGTCGCAGCATTTGCGCTGGCGCCGCTCGCGCCTTGGGCGATCCGCAATTTCCGCGCCTTCCATCATTTTCAGCCGCTCGCCCCGCGCTACGCTAACGACCCCGGCAAATACGTCCCCCGAGGTTTCAACCGCTGGGCCAAGACCTGGATCGCCGAATACGTGTCGGTGGAAGAGATTTACTGGAGAGTTCCTGGAGACGTGATTGACCCGCTGAAACTGCCGTCGCGCGCCATTGAGAATGAGAACGCCAACACAACGGAAAAGGACCTGACCCTGGCCGCGATCGCCGCCTACAACCAGTCGCAAGAGATGACGCCCGACGTGGACGCGCGCTTCGCTCAAATCGCCGCCGAGCGCGTTCGCGCCCATCCCGTGCGCTACTACATCGTGCTGCCCGTCCTGCGCATCGCGGACATGTGGCTGCGTCCGCGCACCGAAATTCTTCCTCCCGACGTCCGCTGGTGGGAATTCAACGACGACACGCAGCAATCGGCGATGGCTGTAGGATTCGGCCTGCTGAACCTGGCCTACTTGGCGGCGGCGCTGCTGGCGCTCGTTCTCAGATCGCCAAGCCGGCCGGCGGGAATTCGCTATGCTGGATTGCTGCTCGGCTTCCTGCTGCTGCGCTCGGCCTTTCTCGGATCGCTAGAAAATCCCGAGCCGCGCTACACCTTGGAATGCTATCCCGTCGTCATCGTTCTCGCATCTTCATTCCTGGCGCGGAGACTTCCTGAGTAGGAATGGACGCCTTCGTCCGCCCACCCTCACGTAGGGGCAGGTGTCCTCTGCCTCACGTAGGGGCAGGTGCCCTCACCTGCCCAGCTCACGTAGCGGCAGGTGCCCTCACCTGCCCAGCGGAGCGAAGCTCCGCATCTGTCGGCAACAACAGCAACCATGCATTCGCTAATCTCTTAGCTCCACGGCGAGTCGGTCATGCGGAAGCGCGTGCGGACGTGTTCCGACAGCAGCTCGATGGCCCCGCGATTGGAGACGGGATCGGCCTTCGCCAAATATTTCATCGCTTCCACCAGCATCTTCTGGCCGTCCACGTAGCGCGGGTCGGAAACGCGCTCACGCTTCTTGCGCGACAAATCCGGCGGAACGGTGATGGTAAACATCTTGGCCATGGGAACTCAACTTTCGGGGATCACATGCAGTATATCGCCGCCGCCCGTCTTTTTCAGCTTGTTTCTGCGGAACCGTTTTTTGCGAAAAATGCCCCCCGGCAGCTTGCGAAAAAATCCTGTTCGGACGGGTTTGGGAAGGGCACGAGTCTTGGGAAGGGCGCGAGTTCACTTGTACCGTTAAGTCGTTGAGAATGCGCTCGCACTTTAGTGCCGGTGCCTCGGAGCCTGCCCTGAGAAAAGTCGAAAGGTTCCGCTCAGAATCAGTAAAAATGTCGGTGCCCCAGGTTCGCGCCCGTTCTTTGGGCGCTAACCTGGGTCCGTGCAAAACGTACCAGCCTTCCCCCGTGTTCCTCCGTGTACCCCGTGGTTAACGCTTTTCACTTCCCCCTAAAAAACTCGAATCGGCTCTGCTTTCCACGATCCCCGAAAATCCTGGAAAAGCCAAAAGCGAACAGCGAATAGCCAAAAGCGAACAGCGCTCTTAAACTTTGTCAACCCCCCATTCCCTCGCTTTTCCCCGTAACCCATTGCACAGCCTACGAAAATAATTCCGCCAAATCTGTCGGTGTACCCCCTCCAACTTGATACAATAGAACTTAGAGATCAAAAAGGGTGCCGATTCCTCCCCGCTCCCTTTTTCATTTGTTTGCAGCTAGAATTTTCTGGGTACTGGATACTGGCAACTTAAATTTCCCACTTTTCACTGCCCATTTCCGCTAACTCCTTATTCCGGAATACTTTAATATAAGTCCTTTAGATTCAAAGACCAAAGTAAAAATCCCCCACTAACACCATGATTCCATTAGACCAGGGGGGAGGGGGGTAGTGGGTACTAACTAGGGCAATTATTGACATGACTCATCCATTACGGTAGGATAGCCGTGACAATCGTTGCCGATCTCAAATTTTTTGAAGGAGATCGTGCAAATGCCCTACGAAAATGTCATCATCGGTACTGGCGAACCGATTGAGAGTGGTAATTTAGTGGAATTCAGACTTTTATACAAAGGCGAATTGCTGTGCTCTAGCCGAGCTAATACTCGCGCTAAACATAAGCATGAAATTCGACGAATATTTCATCCACAGTTACGTCGTCTGTGGCTGCTAAAAAGCGGCCTTCGTGGTTTGGTTGAGCACACTGGAAGCATGGCAAGGAATGAACACAATTTACAGCAATCTAATTATGAACGTGGGCTTGAGGCCATAGGTAGAAATTGGGAGAGCGCAGGATTTAACTTCATTCCACTTGTTACCGATAAATTTGCCCTGCGCTGTAGCTTAGATATTCTCTTACTGAGGCCAGAAGAAAAGAAATACATATTTGAGCAAGGCGATATTGACGGCCAACTCAAAACTTTATTTGACGCTCTTCGTCGTCCTTGTGACATAGGGGAAGCCGGTGGCGAAACTCCTACAGAGGATGAAGAGCCGTTCTTTTGCCTATTACAGGACGACCGTCTGATTTCAGAAGTTCATATTACTACCGACCAACTTCTATTGTTACCCGGTGAGCGCGAGGCTAAGGCAAATGACACTTTTGTGGTCATCCATGTGAAACTGAATCATTTAACCGGAAGTCCTTTCGACAGATGGTTTGAAGGGTAAAGGGAGTCTCAATGACGAACCCTACGGAAGCCGCCAAGTTCGATGCCGCAATTCGGAAAATGTTTACCGTTTCGCCTGATGAGATTAGACGGAGAGATGTAGAGTGGCATCGCAAGCGAACGCAGAAAAAGCGGGCTAAGACTTCGCCCGCTTCCCGCGCTTCAAAGACCAAGGCTTAGTTAATCGTTTCTCCCACCTTACCGGTTAATTGCGCGAAGGTGAGACGCTTACCGGCCATCTGAGAAACGGCAATATCGAACCTGTCAGCATCGGTGATTGGGTTTTCTTTAGTGCCGCGATAGTTGAACCGAAAGGCTTGTTCATCAAGATAACGGAAAAGATGAAACGGTTCCACGCTCACGTAGGTTCCACCAAGACCGCGTTTCAGCAACGACCAGAAATTCTCCATGCCGTTAGTGTGTATGCGGCCATCCACGTACTTAACGGCGTGGTCAATGATCTGGTGCTCATATTCGCCTTGCAGTCCCTTGTATCCGCCAAGCTCATCGGTGTACAGCGCGATTCCCGGCTCAACGTGAGTTCTTACGAGTGGCTGAAGAGTTTCCTGTTGGCGATCTGCGATGATCTGAGTACGAACCTTGCCGCCACGCTCCAGCATTCCCATGACCATGATCTTGTCATCGGTGTTGCGGCCCTGCCCGGTGATGCGGCGAGCCTTGACGCTCTTGTGCATGTTCCGGGCTTTGCCGCCGATGAAAGTTTCATCCGCTTCGACTTCGCCGCTCTTGCCGCCAAGTTTCGAGCCAAGGGTTTCGTCTTGCATAAACAGGCGGATGCGGTGGAGCATGAACCACGCCGACTTCTGAGTGATCCGTATCGCCTTAGCAATTTCGCAACTGCTCACGCCATTTTTGCAGTTCAGGATCATCCAAGTTGCGGTGAGCCACTTGTCCAAGGGGATCGCGGAATCCTCCATGACGGTTCCGACCTTAATGGAGAACTGACGCTTGGCGTGATGCGAGCTGCATTGCCAGACGCGCCGATTCGGGTTGAATTTGACCTTTTCGGAGCCGCAAGTGGGGCAGGTCACGCGGCCATCGGGCCATCGCCGCAAAGCCAAGTAATCAATACAGTTATCGGGATTCGAGAAGTACAGAATGGCCTCTTGAAGGCTCTTTGGTTCGTGGCTCATAACGTTCTCCATGAACCAAACTATAGCAAAAACCCGTGGATGTGTCAAGTAAATAATTGCCCTAACTAGTAAACAAATCGTCCCAATTTCCCACTTCTTCAAGTTGCAATGTGTAATGCGCCATGGGAAATGTACGGCTTGTCCGCCCCTGTGCCGACAGGGCTCCGTACCCAACTGCCGAGTCTCCCGCTCAAGTCCACTTCCCACTAGCCGATGTTTTGCTGAGGAGTGCACGCGTCTGCGCCCTCATGAACCTCTCCAGTCCCCTTACGCCGATGAGAGTCCTGATCGTGGACGACAGCGTCTTCATGCGCGCCGCCCTGACCCGCATGATCTCATCCGACGACTCGCTCTGCATCGTCGGCACCGCGGAAACCGGCCTCGAAGCCCTTGCAAAAATTGCCGCACTTCAGCCCGACGTCGTCACTCTCGACATCGATATGCCCGGCCTCGACGGCCTGGAAACCCTCAAGCGCATCATGTCCGAATCGCCGCTCCCCGTCATCGTCGTCAGTGCGCTCGCCCGCTGCGGCGCCGAGGACGCGCTCCAAGCCCTCGCACTCGGCGCTTTCGATTGCATTGCCAAGCAGCTCAGCTACGATCACGCCGACGTTCTCAAGGTCCAGGACGAACTCATCGCCAAGATCAAGGCTGCCGCCGCCCACAGCCCGCAGCGGACGCGCCTTTCCAGCCGCCCCGATTGCCCGTGTCTCGGCCATTCTCCGGCCGACGCCGCAACCGTGCCCGCAACCGTGCCCGCGATCGCGCCTAAGATCGTCGCCATCGGCACTTCCACCGGCGGGCCCAAAGCCTTGCAGGACGTTCTCTCTGCCCTTCCCGCGGACCTGCCTGCCGCTATCGTTGTTGTGCAGCACATGCCCGTCGGGTTTATCGGACCCTTTGCCAAACGCCTCAACGATCTCTGCCCGCTGAAAGTCCGCGAAGCCCAGGAAAACGAACTCCTCCGCACCGGCCACGTCTACCTGGCTCCGGCCGGCACGCACCTCATCGTGCAACGCCAATCCTCCTCCGACGTTTTTCTGCGCCTCTCGCTTTTGCCCGCCAACCTTCCCCACATCCCTTCGGTGGACGTCCTGATGTCGTCCGTCGCGGAAGTCTTTGGTTCCTCGTCGATAGGAATCATCCTGACCGGCATGGGCGACGACGGCGCTCTCGGAATGAAGGCCATCTTCGACGCGGGCGGAGTCACCATCGGCCAGGACCAGGCCACCAGCGTCGTCTACGGCATGCCGCGCGCTTGCGCCGAAATCGGAGTGCTCAACCAGGTCGCGCCTCTGCCCGATATTCCCCGGCAAATCCTCGCCGCCCTGCACCACCGCACTAGAGCCGCGGCAGCACCATGAGGCTATACGGTGGAGGGACGGTGCGGCGCCTAACTCGCTTGCGTCGCCGCCCGCGCCGCCGAGCCTAGAATCTTTTCAATCTTTTCCACCAGCGTCCGTCTCGAATACGGTTTCGCCAGAAAATATGTGCGCGACTCCGGCGCTTCCGTCTCGTACTCCGCGTTGAAGTATCCCGACGTCACCAGTACCACAACCTCCGGTGAATGCTCGCGCAGGTCCTGCCCCAATTGCCGCCCCGACCGCCCCGGAAGCACCATGTCCGTCATCACCAGATCGATTCGCCGCTGGCACTCTTCGTAGACCCTCATCGCGTCTCGCGCATCCGCGGCCGGCAGAACCTCAAAGCCCGCGTGCTCCAGAATCCTGCAAGTCGCCTCCCGCACAAATGGTTCGTCGTCCACGAGGAGAATCGTTTGCCGCTGCGGCGGATCGTTCGCGAATCCATTTGCCTGAAGAGTCATACCATCTCCCATTCACTTTCCCAACTCTTCGCTAGCAATTGCGTGGCCCCGCCGCCTTTCAAAAATCGGCGCGCTCCGCACCAACGTCTCCGTGGTTCGGAATAGGTTCGGATCTTGTTCGGGATCTACTTCAGTGCGGTGAGAATCGTTTGTTTCGGATCGAGCACAATCTTGCGCGTGCCGCCCGGCGCGGTCAGCCGGAACCCCGTTTCCCGGCCATCCGCCAGCACTTCGCCGAGAAAAACCAGCGCGTTCCCCGCCGTCGCGGCGTACACCGGGACCGCCGTCACCAGATCGTCGGGCACGTCCTTTTGTACGATCACGCCCGTAACCGTGGTCACTCCAGCCTTCTCCGTGATGCGAACTTCACGCGCTTGCAACTCCGGAATCGCCGTGCCTTCGATCCAACCTTCCAAAAACCAGTCCAGTTTGGGACGTTTCTCGTACCAAAGTGGGCGCGGCAATTCTTCTTCGAAAACTCGCACCAGCTCCTCGGTGCTTATTCTCTTTCCCTCATAGCGTTCCCGGATTTTCCGCAGCCCGCGAAAAAACGGCTCTTCTGGATTCGCCCCCGCATTCGCCCGCCCTTTACGGGAAGGCGACGCCGCATCCGCATCGCGCAGCATCGAGCGCAGCATGTGAAACAGCCACGTCCCCCGCTCGTAGCTGATCGCCTCGTATCCGCCGGGAAAATGCGACGACTCCAGCCGCTGCCCCAGCGTCACCGGTCCCGCGTCGCGCAGCCACTCTCCTTCTTCATTCTTGCTCAGAAGATCGCGCCGGTACTTTTCCAATACTTGCCGGAATTGCGCCGGGTTCTGCCGCTCCAGCACCAACAGCGATGAATAGTTCGCCAATCCCTCCGCCAGCCATTGATCGCGATAACTCTTCCACTGCACCAGGTCGCCCCACCATTGATGCGCCGTCTCATGCACCAGCACCTGGCGGTCGAGCTCGCGGGCCACCGGATCCAAACGCAAATCCGCCTGCTCCTGCGGACTGAGAAACGCGAAGCTCGACAGAAACACCAGCCCCGGCCATCCCTGGCTCAAATTGCCCGGCATCTGCGTCAGCGACAGTGAGCCGTACGGATACGGCCCAAACCACTGGGAAAAACTTTCAATCGCCTTCGCCGCCCTGTCCGCCACGGCCTGCACATCGCGCGCCGGCGAGGGCGGCGCGGGAGTTACAACCATCGGCGGCGAAATCGATCCTGGCGTGAGCGCGCCAGGGAAGACCTGCCCCCTAATCACCTCCGGCTTCGCCTTCGGGAACGTCTTCTCCACTCCCTTCGTGCCGTACGCCTCCACCAGAATGTTACCGGCCTTCGCCTCCGCCCGAACGTACTTGCCCAGGTTGAACCCCGCCACCGGAATCGGACGCTCCGACCTCCACCGCGAAACTTTCTCCGCCCCAGCCGCCAGGTTCGTTTCCGCCTCTTCGCCGCCCGCGTCCGTGGTCCGTTTCCCCGTCGCCACCAGCGTCCAGTTCGCCGGATAGTGGAACTCCATGTCAAATTGCGCCGGGCTCAATCCAAAATTCGGATACCACGTCCCGCGCTCGCCCACATACAGCAACCCCTTCCCCGCCTCCGACAGCACGTCGCCGGCATAACTGAAGCGCAGTTTCAATTCCTGCCCCGCCGCGAGCGGAGAGGGAAACACCACTGCCACCAGATCGTTTCCTTTTCGCTGTAACTCGGTCCCTTCCATCGCCGGGTTCTGGATGAAATCCACCACCCGGCCATCCGCTTCGACGGCATCCACTTTTAGATAACGCGACAACTCAAACAGCAGCGTCCTCTCTCCTCCGCCACGAATTCGAACATTCATCTCCGTCGATGCTTGCAACCTGGTCGGAGGCTCGACCGACGCGCGAATCCGGAAGCTTGCGATCGAGACATCATTGGCGAGCCGACCCGCATCTGCGCTGCCCGCTCCACTGGGCGCAAACGAAGTCCAGACGTCGAAGAACATAATGCCGTCTTTCGATCGCGGCTGCCCTGCCCACAGCGGCTCGAAGTCCGACGCATCCCAGAACACTTCAAACGCGCCCAGTTTTTTGCCCAGCAAATGTGCGTGCAACAGCGGCGGAAACTTTCGCTCCGCATCGTTGAGCGCCGGACTCGCTCGTCCGCCCAGCGCAGGAAGAGCCGAAAGAAAGTGACTGAAGTCCAGCAGCAAACGCAGGGCGTCGAACTCCGCCAATGCGCGGCCCGTGTCGCTCCATTTCTTGATGAATTCCGCGCTCTCCGCCGCTGGCGTCAGAAACGGCCGCAAGACCGCTGCCGTGTCGTCGTTGAAGCGCAGATATCCGAAGGTAAACTGCTCTTCCAGAATCGCCATTCCCGTAAACAGAGCCAGCGATCCACGCTCCGCACGGTTCGGCGGCCGCAGCCGTACCTCGCCCTCACCTTCGAAAACCGCGCCGGTAATCCGCCCGCAAATGTCTTCCGTAAACGCCAGCGTGCCGTCGTCGAAATCAATGTGGAGATTCGGCCGGTCAATCGACGCATCTCGAACGCGATACACCCGTTGCGGATCGAGTTCCACCGAACGAATCCGCGCGTAAAGAGCACTGGTAGTTTGCGGACACTCCGAACTCGGCCCCGCCGCCTGCGCCCAAGCCGCCGCAGCCAGCAGCCACGATACCAGCCCGATTATCCACGGCGTCCGAACCAGACCTGGCCTCATAAACAGTTCTCAGTTCTCAGTTCCCAGTTCTCAGTTCTCAGTTTTCAGAAAATCCTAAGGACTAGCCGATTCTCACTGAGAACTGAGAACCGGGAACTGAGAACTTCTTACGATTGTTTGATCGTCTGACCGCGGAGTCGCAGTACCTTGGTCACCTTACCGCCCCTCCGCCCCATTGCTAGAATCAGCCCTGTGCGGCCTCTGCTCCTCATTCTAGTGCTGGCGCTGCCCGCGCCCGCCGACGTCATTCACCTTAAGAATGGACGCACCATCTGGGCCGACCAGGTCCGCGAGAATAAAGACCGCGTCGAGTACGACCTCGGCGAAGATACCTACGCCATTCCGAAATCCTCCGTCGACCACATCGACGCCGGCGGCATCGCCCCGGTCCGCGCCGGAGCCGCTGCCGGAGCCGCCAACGGAACCTCAATCAATGTCCCCGATATTACTCCGCCCGCGCCCTCCTTCAACCACGAAGCCGACGTAGCCATAAAAGTTATCCGCGACGGCAAGGTCGACGCCGACGCACTCGCCAGCCTCGGACAATCCTCCAATCCCGAACTCGCCGCGACCGCTTATTTCCTCGCAGGCAAGCACGAGTCCGACCACGGCAACTTTCCACAAGCCAAGCGCTATTACGAATCCGCGCTCGGTTTTCAGCCGGACAACTCTACCCTGCTGATCTACTACGCGGCTACGCTGATGCGCACCGGCCATGGCTCGGAAGCTCTCTCCTACGCCGAACACGCCGCCCGCATCGCTCCCGATTCACCCGATGCCATCGCCATGCTGGGCTTCGTGCAATTCGCCAGCGATCATACCCCCGATGCCATTCGCTCCTGGAAAAAATCTCTCGCCCTGCGTCCTGACGCGACCGTCAGCCAATACCTTGCCCGCGCCGAGCGCGAATCGACGGCCGAATCCGATTTCTCGCAGCGCGAAAGCAGCCACTTCAATCTCCATTTCGAAGGCAAGGACACTTCCGAAAATTTTCGCCGCGACCTGCTCGCCACGCTCGACACCGACTATGACGATCTGGTGCGCGATCTCGGCTACTCGCCCCACAACAATATCGCCGTCACGCTCTACACCCAGCAGGCGTTCTTCGACGTGACTCGCGCGCCCTCATGGAGCGGCGCCCTTAACGATGGCAAGCTGCGCATCCCCATCAGCGGCGTGCAGAGCGTCACTCCCGCTCTGGCCCGCGTGCTCAAGCATGAACTGACGCACTCGTTCGTCGCTCAGATGTCGAGCAACCGCTGCCCCACCTGGCTCAACGAAGGCATCGCGCAGATAGAAGAAGGCAAGTCGTCCGCTGCCAACGGACGCCCGCTGGCGCAGCTCTTCGCCGCCGGAAGCGAGATCCCATTCAATGCGCTCGAAGGCAGCTTCATGAGCTTCTCCGCCCCAGAAGCGAACGCCGCCTACGCCGAATCGCTCGCCGCCGCCGAATACATTCGCGACGCCTATGGCATCGGCGAAATCGCGCGCATTCTGGAACTTCTATCGCAAGGCAGCTCCACCGAAGCCGCCCTGCGCGCCACCATCCACTCCGACTACCGCCAACTCAGCGACGAAATGACCCGCACGCTGAAAGAGAAATACGGCGAATAAGTCGCGGGATACCCGTTTCCACTCAAGGAACCTCTGCATAAGTCCGCTCCCGGAGAGTTTTGAAAGGGCACGGCTTCAGCCGTGCCGCTAGACCCCGCCAAACATGCGGCTTCAGCCGCTGAGGGCCCTGATTTCAATACATCGCGCATATTTTTGGAAGACTTGTTCAGAGCTTCCTCAAACTGCAACTATTCTTCTGGTTCTTCGGCGTCGGTAACTATGTCAACTACGCGGCTTCTTATGGAGAAGAGTAACTTGGGTTTGCCGGTAGGTTGGAAAGTCACTCTTATGGGAGTGCGCTCCCAGACTGGCGCGGGGCATTCAGAGTCGGGATCGTCGGAGGCCAGGGGTTCGCCTGCGTCTTTTTTTAGGATCGGCTTGCGGCGGCCTACCTGGGCCACGACGGCGTAGAGTTTCTTGCCGTCTTCGGAGACTCCGCAGTAGGCGATGTAATCGCGATACCAACTGGCGGTGGAGTAGAAAGGATCGAACTCGGGTAAGTTGAGTTGGGAGACGCGTCCGGTGAGGCGGTCGACGAGCAACCAGCCGCCGCGCTGCCATTGCCAGCGCGGGGCGCTGGGATTGGAACTGGAATTGGCGGTTGCGCTGGTGGTGGTGTTGGCAGTGGCATTGGCGTTGTCCGTGGGCAGGGTGTCGTTTACGCGGAATGCGCGGCGGACTACGAAGAGGCGGTCGGTCAGTTCGTGCGGAGCTCCGGTGGTGTATTCCTTGAGGCGGGTATCGACAAACAGGGGACGCACTTTCAGGTCGAGCATTTTTTGTCCGGTGGCGTTGGGCCACTTGGCGGAAATCCATTTTCCAAAGGAGATGACGTGGGGCTTGGGGACGGCGGCGCATTCGCCGCACGCCAGGCCGATGACTACAAACGTCGCGAAGAAGATCGACAGAAGTTTTCGCAGCATGTAGAAAGAGTGGCACGGGCGCGGATGGCTTCGCTATGACGAGTGAACACGGGAAATGTTCGGTTTTGTGGCGGGGCGGGACGGGCGAGGTCGCCCGTCCCCACACTGTGAGCCTTGATGGTGGCGCGGTTGGCGGGGGTGTGGGAGACTAGGGGTTTCAAAGTTACGCAGCAACTTGATCGGAGTTATTTGTGGCAAGGGACATTTGCCAAAATCCAGGGATGGCCTATTGACCTACAGTTTCGTGATTCCCGCCTATAACGAAAGCGCGCGCATACGGCCGACGCTCGATGAGGCGCTGCGCTACACAAAGGAACAAAACTGGGACGCGGAAATTTTAGTGGTGGACGACGGATCGACGGACGATACGGCCGTGATCGTGCGGGAATACGGGAAGCGGCACGCGCGGGTTGTGCTGGTGGAAAATCCGGGCAACCGCGGCAAAGGGTACAGCGTGCGCAATGGGATGCTGCATGCGCGCGGCGAGATTTGCCTGTTCACGGACGCCGATCTTTCTTCGCCGATGACAGAGGCGCCAAAATTATTTGAGGCGATTGGGCGGGGCGCCGACATCGCCATCGGGTCGCGCTGGCTGCGGACGGAACTACAAACCGAGCGCCAGCCGCTCTACCGGCAGGCGTTTGGAAGGATCTTCAATGTGGCGCTGCGGGCGATTCTGGGGCTGAGTTTCGCGGACACACAATGCGGGTTCAAGGCATTCCGGCGCGAGGCGGCGCAACGCATTTTTCCGCTGCAAAAGATTGAACGTTGGGGTTTCGATCCGGAAATTTTGTTTCTGGCGCGCCGCGCGGGATTGCGGGTGGAAGAGGTCCCGGTGGTGTGGGCGCACAGCGAGGGGACGCGGCTGCATCCGTTGCGCGATGGCATACGAATGTTTGGGGAAGTTTTACGGATACGGTGGAATGCGATGACGGGGAAGTACGCGGCGGCGGGGAAATCGTGACCTCGGTGGCTGAAGAGGCTGCGGAAAAACTTTTCTATAGCGCAAAAGCCCACCTCAGGCACTAAGGAATCTCTGAATCAATATCTCGTGACTCCTATAGCACACTCCTACAGCACATAAATACGCGCATTTTTCGCGGGCGAGGGCGCCCGCGCCACACTTGATCGGAGGTTCCCTAGGAAACGGGGCGATGGTCCGTGTTTGCGGCCAGGCGCACGAACTCGGCGATCTGGGCGCCCATTTCCACGGTAGAGACGGTGCGCTCACCGGGGCGGGCGATATCGCGAGTGCGGAAGCCGCCCTTCAAGATTGCGGTGACGCCGGTCTCGACGCACTCGGCTTCTTTGGGTAAATGAAAAGTATGGCGGAGCATGAGGGCGACGGAAAGGATGGCGCCCAGCGGATTGGCGACATTATGGCCGGCGATGTCGGGCGCGGAGCCGTGGACGGGCTCGTAGAGACCGACCTTGCCACCGATGCCGGCGGAGGCGAGCAGGCCGAGCGATCCGACGATTCCGCCGGCCAGATCGGAGAGGATGTCGCCGAACATATTTTCAGTGAGAATGACGTCGAACTCGGCGGGCTGGAGAACGAGGGCCATGGCGGCGGAGTCGACGTACATGTGGGAAAGCTGGACATCGGGAAAATCGCAGGCGATGCGCGTGACGGCTTCGCGCCAAAGGCGCGAGCACTCGAGGACATTCGACTTGTCGATCGAGAGCAGGCGATGGCGGCGGGTGCGGGCGAGTTGAAAGGCGACGCGGGCGATGCGGTCGACTTCCGGCTCGCTGTAGCTCATGGTGTTGATGGCATTGCGGACGCCGAAAGCGCCCTCGATGGAGCGGGGCTGGCCGAAATACAATCCGCCGAGCAGCTCGCGCACGATGAGGATGTCGGTCCCCATGACGACATCTGCTCGCAGCGGAGAGCAGGCGGCGAGCGCCGGATAATACACAGCGGGACGAAGATTGGCGAAGGCCCCGAGTTCCTGGCGAAGGCGCAGCAAGCCCGCTTCGGGGCGCAGTTCGCGAGGATTGCCATCGAAGTCGGGACTGCCGACGGCGCCGAGTAGCACGGCCTGCGAGGCGAGGCAAGACTCAATGGTCGAGTCGGGCAAGGGGTTGCCGAACTTAGTCAGGGCAACGCCGCCAATTTCTCTTTCGTCGAGTTCGAGATCGTGGCCGAAAGCGGTGGCCACTTCTTCCAGCACGCAAATGGCTTGGGAAGTGACTTCAGGGCCGATTCCGTCGCCGGGGAGGGAAGTAACACAGAGCCGCATGGAATCCCCCATTCCTTTCCGGCAGTATATACGAGGAAAAGCCGCTGCGGTAGGCCGGTTTCAGTGAGTGCCCTGGTTGTAACTACCGGCTGGAGTGGCGCGCACCGTCGCTATACACTCGGTGGTTACACGCCCCAGAGATTATCTTCCTGCTCGCTGTGGCGATCGGCGAGGGGAGCTGGGGTCCCTCCGAACCAATTGGCAGGCGCAGGGCGGCCCGTCCGGGGCTGCGGCGGGGCGGTGGCGCCGGAGACTGGAACGGTATGGGAGTCGTTGGATTTGGGACCGGCTCCGGCGGCAACCGAGGCGGCACGCGGGAGGGGCAATGAGACTCCAGCGGGCGGAAACTTCTGGCTCGGCCCAGGGGCGTCGCCGATGCCGGCGATGCCGCCGTTCACGTAGTCTCCGATAACGCCGTCTCTATTGACATCCTGGATCAGCTCGAGCAGATGGCTGTCCTGGACCTTTTTGATGCGGTCGGCAAGGACGACAAACTTGCGATAGACCTCATCGAGTTGGCGGCGCTCAAACTGGTGTCCGAGTTGTTCGCAGCGTAGAGCGAGCGCGTGGCGGCCGGAGTGCTTGCCCAGCACCAGACGGGAATCGGGCACGCCCACCGATTGCGGGGTCATGATTTCGTAAGTCAGCGGATTCTTCAGCATGCCATCCTGGTGGATTCCGGCTTCGTGCGCGAAGGCGTTGCGGCCGGTGATGGCCTTGTTGGGCTGCACGGGAACGCGGGTGATCTCGGCCAACATCTGGCTTGCGGGATAGAGTTGCTCGCTCAAGACCGCGGTTGAGAAAGGATAGCGATCGGGACGCACGCGCATGGCCATGACGATTTCTTCCAGCGACGCATTGCCGGCGCGCTCGCCAATGCCGTTGATGGTGCACTCCACCTGGCGCGCGCCGTGCTGCACTCCGGCGAGCGAGTTCGCGACGGCCAGACCAAGATCGTTGTGGCAGTGCGTGGAGATCGCGGCTTGATCGATGCCGTCAACATTTTCACAGAGCGTGCGGATGAGTTGGCCGTATTCCTCGGGCATGGTATAGCCGACGGTGTCGGGAATGTTGACGGTGGTGGCGCCCGCTGCGATCGCGGCTTCGACCACATGGCAGAGAAAGGCGACGTCGGTGCGGGTAGCGTCTTCGGGCGAGAATTCAACGTCGTCGCATAAAGACTTGGCGTGTCGGACGGCTTCCCGGGCCTGCTCCAGGCACTGTTCGCGCGTGATGCGGAGCTTGTACTTGAGATGAATGTCGGAGGTGGCGAGAAAAACGTGGATGCGCGGATGCGCGGCGCCCTGCAATGCCTGCCAGGCGCGGTCGACGTCGCCAGCGCAAGCGCGGGCCAGGCCGGCAATAATCGGACGCCGCACCGAGGCGGCGATACGTTGCACGGCTTCGAAGTCGCCATCGGAGGCGATGGGGAATCCAGCCTCGATCGCGTCGACGCCGAGGCGGTCGAGTTGCTGGGCCAAGTGCAACTTTTCCCGCACATTCATGCTGCAACCCGGCGACTGCTCGCCGTCGCGGAGCGTGGTGTCGAAGATCGTGATGCGTGGCTGACTCATGGCTTTCGTGCCTCCAGTATGAAGATTCTCTGTTTACTTTATCGGCGGAGGAAGGCAAAAGAAAAGGTTATAATATTTACATAATCATTAGCATTTGAGATAGTATTAGACAAGTTTATGAAGAATCTATGTTTGATAAAAGGTCTCAGGTGCCAGGTCTCAGGTCTTAGGAACCCCTGCTTCGGACAATCGCTGCCGAAAACCTCGGATCTGAAAACCGAAACCTGAGACCTGACACCTGAGACCTGATCCCTATGGACCTATCCCAACTCGAAGTTTTTCTCACCGTAGCGCGCGAGCGGCGGTTTTCGCGGGCGGCGGAAAAATTGTTTCGCACTCAATCTGCGGTCAGCCAGACGGTCCGCAAGCTGGAGCGGGAGATCGGCGAGCCGCTATTCGACCGTTCGTCCCGCGAAGGCGTGCTCACCGACGCGGGGCGCGTCCTGCAGGAATACGCCGAAAAGCTGCTCAACCTGCGGCAGGACGCGCAAACGGCGCTGGTGGAAATGCGCGAGCTGCAAAAAGGCCAACTGGCCATTGCCGCCAATGAATTTACCGCGCTCTATCTGTTGCCGGTGCTGGCGGAGTTCCGGCGGCTGCATCCCATGATCAAGATCGCGGTGCGGCGCTCGCTGGGCAGCCGCATTCCCGACGACGTGCTCAAGCACAACGTGGAATTCGGCGTGCTTTCTTACGATCCGCAGGAACCGCAGTTGCGCTCGGCGGTGGTATATCTGGACGAACTGGTGCTGGTGGTTCCTCCGGGCCATGCGCTAGCGGCGGCCGGCGAAGTCAGCGTGCGGCAACTGGGCGTGGAGTCGTTCGTCGCCCACATCGTCGCCTCGCCGTATCGCGATAAGGTGATTGAAGCGTTCCGCCGCCACAAGACCCCGTTGCACATGGACGTGGAACTGCCCACGCTACAAGCCATTTCGCGCTTCGTGCGCATGGGAAACGGGGTGGCGTTGGTGCCCGAGATGAGCGTGGAAAACGAAATCCACCGTGGAGACCTGGTGCGCGTTCCCGTGCGCGATCTGCATTTTCAGCGCAAACTGCGCCTGGTGTACAGGGAAGAATCGGCGCTGTCGCACGCCGGGCGCGCGTTTTTGAAAGTGGCGGAGCAGGTGGCAAAAGACAGAGGCGGGCGCTACCGCTTTCACCGGGAAAAGTAGCGGCTAGGCCGAGAGCACTTCTTCCTGCGCCATGGCCACCATGGCCTCGGGAACGCTGGCGTAGACATCGAGGACGGAAACGAGGTTGGTGATTTCGAAGAGGCGCCGGACCGATTTTCTGGGACTGGCAAATTTCAGCGTGTATCCGGCGGCCTCGGCCCACATGTGGGTGAGGACGAGTTCGCCCAGGCCGGCGCTGTCGACGGAATCGACTGCCGCTAAATCCACAATCATGCGGCGGGTGGAGGGCAGAATTTTTGTCACGACAGTCGAAAGCGCCCGCGCCTCGCTGTGAAAAACGATGCGCCCCTCACAATGCAGCACCACCGCGCCACCGAAATGCCGGGCTTCGAGTGTGAGCTTGAGCTGCTTGCAGGAGTTCTTGGCGTTTTTCTGGCCGGTTGGCGATGGCACGCGGGCGGGCGGGACATCCGTGAGCGCGGTGGAAATTTCGGGTGTCATGGCTACACGGTAATCGCCGATGAAAAATCGCTGGTTGCGCAAAGATGAAAGTTCGGTGAATTCGGCGGGCTGTCGCCCGCTAGCGTTTATGGAAAAGTGGATCGAAATCGGGAATAAAATGCCGGCTTCGCTAATATCTTCTCACTTGTTCCATGCTGTCATTCGCGGTATCCACCGGCGGACATTTCCGCAGTATTCTTCGTACTCCGCGCCGAACACTTTTCGAAGGTGCGGCTCCTCATACCACAGCACGAACAGATTCACGCCCAGTACAACCGCGAACGCCACCGCAATCGCAACCCGGTTCGCCCGTCCGAAGACTATCCACAGCCCCACCCAGCCGGTGATAAACCCCACGTACATGGGATTGCGCACGTAGCGATAGAACCCCACGACCACCAGTTTCTTCGGCGGAACAATCGGCGCTGGCGTACCGTGTCCCGTCCATCCGAAATCCCATACGCAGCGCAGCGCCACCGCGAAACCAAACACCGAAGGCAAGGCCGCAATCCAGCGCCATCGCGCCGCACCCGCCGCGTCGACCCGAAAGCCAAGCCATGGCGGCAGCAACCAGAACCATAGGGCAAAGAACGCAGCTCCCACGGCCAGCGCAGCGGCGGCTGCCGGCCAATGCGCGTCACGATCGCGTTCGCCATGTTCGGGACTTCCCGCAGCTCCAGTCTGTCCGCTTGTCATAAATGCCTCCATTTGCAGCGAAGTATAAGCCCTTCGAGCGCTTGAGGTCACGCATGTTGCGCAAGCGCGATGTTATTTTGAAGAATCTTTGCGGCGGGAAGAATCTACGGTCGGGACGAGGGGGCGGCGCAACGGAACGATCGCGCCCTTGGAGGGATCGGCGGCGGCTGAGGCCCGCGCCAACACTTCGTGCTGGATGGAGTGCACGAACTCCTGGATTTGGCGCTGCATTTCTTCCATGCGCTCGCGCATCTGAAGAATGATGGCAATGCCGCTGATGTTGACGCCGAGATCGCGGGCGAGCGAGAGGATGAATTCGAGGCGCTGCAAATCTTCGTCGGTATAGAGGCGGGTGTTGCCTTCAGTGCGGCTGGGCTTGAGCAGGCCTTCGCGCTCGTAGAGCCGCAAAGTCTGGGGATGGATCTCATACATCTCGGCCACCGCCGAGATCATGTACGCGCCTTTGGTTTTACGCTTGGTCATGGGCCGCTATTCCGTCCCCATCATTCTACTGCGCGGAGTTTATAATCCTCCATTCATAAGTTCGGTTGCCAGTTTTGTTGCCTAAGGAGAACGCATGAAACTCGAAGGGCGAGTCGCATTGGTTACGGGAGCGTCGCAGGGCATCGGTCATGCCTGCGCGCTGGCGCTGGCGCGGGAGGGCGCGACGGTCGCGGTGGCGGCGCGCAATCGGGAGAAGCTCGACGAACTGGTCGCGCAAATCGCGGCAGCGGGCGGCAAAGCTGCGGCTTTCGTTATCGACGTCTCGGACGAAGAGCAGGTGAAAAGCGGGATCAAGGCGGCGATTGCGCAATTCGGCAAGATCGACATTCTGGTGAATAACGCGGGCATCACGCGCGACCAGTTGGTGATGCGCATGAAGCGCGCCGATTGGGACGCGGTGCTGACGACGAACCTGACTTCGGCGTATCTTTGCATCCAGCAGGCGATTGGCTCGATGCTCAAACAGCGCTGGGGACGGATCGTTAACATTACCAGCGTGTTTGGGCAGACCGGCCAGGCGGGGCAGGCGAACTACTCGGCATCGAAGGCAGGGCTGATCGGACTGACCATGGCGATGGCGCGCGAAGTGGCGTCGCGCAATGTTACTTGCAACGCGGTGGCTCCAGGATTTATCGAGACCAGCATGACAGCGATGCTGAGCGAAGAATTTAAGCAGAATGCGATGAAGCAGATTCCGCTGGGGCGAGTGGGAACGCCGGACGATATCGCGAACGCGGTGTGCTTTCTGGCATCGGAGGAAGCTGCTTACATTACTGGCCATGTGCTGAATGTGAACGGCGGGATGTTGATGGGGTAGTCAATCCGTATTTTGTTTCGTCGGATTATGGTCCGAGAGATGCATAAATCCGACTTCTGGCATCCGCCGATGTGGAAGTGGGCCTAGTCATTCTACTGGTCACCGTTGTACGTTCCTGCTGGTTTGGAAACCGGCCAAGCGCCCGTTCTTTGGGCGCGAACCTGGGGCACCTTGCCCACAATAAACCGTTCGCGCACGAGCGCCAACGATAATGACAAGCTAAGTCACCGCTGCACCGCCATAGCCACAGCGTTGCCTCCGCCCAGGCAGAGCGCTGCGATGCCGCGGTGTGCGTCGCGGCGAATCATTTCGTAAATCAAGGTGACGAGCACGCGCGCTCCGCTCGCGCCGATCGGATGACCGAGCGCGACTGCGCCTCCGTTCACGTTGACGCGATTCCTATCGAGAGCCAGTTCACGGCACACTGCGAGCGCCTGCACCGAGAACGCTTCGTTCAGCTCGTAGAGATCGACTTCGTCTTTCTTCCATCCCGTCTTTTCCCAAATCTTCCGCACCGCTCCGACAGGAGCCATCATCACCCACTTCGGCTCGACTCCGCTGGTCGCCTGCGCCAAGATGCGCACCATCGCCGTCGCGCCCAGTTCTTTCGCGCGCGCGCCGCTGGTCACGACCAGCGCTGCCGCTCCGTCGTTGACTCCAGGAGCGTTGCCCGCTGTCACCGTTCCATCCTTCTTGAACGTTGGCTTGAGCGCGCGCAACGCTTCAATGGTCGTGTCCTCGCGCGGCCCTTCGTCCTTGTCGAAGATCGTTGGCTGCTGTCCTTTCTTCTTCGCCGGAATCTCAACGCCAACGATCTGCGACGCAAAGCGCCCTTCCTTCTGCGCGGCAACCGCCTTGCGGTGCGAGTTGACCGCGAACTCGTCCTGCTCTTCGCGCGCGATGCCGTACTTTTCGGCGACGTTCTCGCCCGTCAATCCCATGTGATAGTCGTTGTAAATATCCCACAGTCCGTCGTTCACCATGGAATCGACCAGCACTCCGTTGCCCAGCCGATATCCCTTGCGCGCATTTGGCAGCAGATACGGAGCGTTGGTCATCGACTCCATGCCTCCAGCAACGACGATGGAACTGTTGCCGGTCTCGATCGCCTGCGCCGCCAGCGCAACCGCTTTCAATCCCGAGCCGCAAACTTTATCGATCGTCATGGCGCCAACTTCGGGCGCGAGTCCGCCGAACAACGCCGCTTGTCGCGCTGGATTTTGCCCAAGTCCGGCGGAAACGACATTGCCCATGATGCACTCGTCGACTTGCCGCGGATCGAGCTTCGCCCGCTTGACGGCTTCGCGCACCGCAACCGCGCCGAGTTGCGGAGCGCTCACCTCGCTCAGGCTTCCCTGAAATTTTCCGATTGCCGTTCGGCATCCCGCAATAATCACAACCTCATTCGGTCCGGTCATGTTTTACGCTCCTGGTTGGCGCTTTCTCTTTTGCGCGCTGTCGCCGTCTTCGCGAAAGCAATGCGCCAACGGAAATTCGTTCCCCATTATAGTTGGCAGGCGGTTGCGAAATATTTTGCGAACTTTTTTTCGCGCGCCGATCGCGCAAGTGACTTTCGTACATCGTTGCGTACTCGCGCTGCCATCATTTTTCTCTTGACTTCGTTCCGCGTTGACTCTATACATCAATCAGTTGCAACAAAACACCGTTGCGAAATTCCATGAAGAATGGAAAGGGAGAATAGATCCATGGCAACCAAAAAGAAAGCTGCAAAAAAGAAAACCACCAAGAAGCATTAAGCACTTGCAACAAGCAACAACCAAGGGGACGCGATGAGCGTCCCCAAAGTTTTTACGGCGCCTTCCGGACTCTCACACCCTTTCTGAAACGCTTCTTCGACAATTCATGAAAAATGTTGCTAGTCCGCCGCACTCCGACTTTCACCGCAGCCTGCGAAGAAGACCTAATGAACATGCGGAGCTGCTACCATCTTCTCCGTCGCCGGACAGAGATTCCGATACGGACAATACGCGCACTGATATCCGGGCTTTGCGTCAAACTCTCCCCGCGCGATTGCGTCCGCCGCTTCTTGCACCCGCACTTTCGCCGCTTCCAACTCGGCATCGCTGCGCGTGGTATTGACCATCGTGTTGTCTTCGAGATTATGGAAGACCAATCGATCGGCGCGTTTCCCCAACACTTCCCTGGCCGCGAGCGCATACAGAGAAAGTTGCAGGCTCTCGTCGGCATCCTGTTGCGACTTCGCCTTGCCCGTCTTGTAGTCCACGATGGCAACGGTGTCTGGGCCCGTGCGGTCGATGCGGTCCACGCGCCCCGTCAACTTCGCCGGTCCCACTTGCAGTTCGAATCCGCGTTCGTTCTCGACGACTTCGGGCTGCGGCGCGCTGCGAGCCGCCTCGAAGAACTGCCGCAACTGCTCCATCCCTTGCCGCAAATACAACTCGTACTGATAGCGATCGGCAATGCCCGCGGAAGCCATCTCCGAGCGAAACTGCTCGAGCAATTTGTCGTCGCCTATCTCGCGCCCGTAACGCTGCGCGTCGTAGAACGTGCGCAAAACGCGGTGCATGGCCGCTCCGTACTGCAGCGACGCCGGAGTCTCACGCGGCAGGTTCCACTCCCGTTCGAGCTTGAAGCGCAGCGGACATCTTTCGTAATCGTCAATGGACGACGCGCTCAGGCTGGTAACGAAGCTCGCCGACGGCGGCATCAGCAGCCACGCCGCAACGTTCGATTGCGGTACGGCGGTTCCCGGTTCTTCTCTCGCAGCAATATCCCGCGTGAACTCCGCTGAACGTGCGACCCAGAATTTCCTGTATGCCCGGTTCGCCATGAACTCGCGCAGGAACTTCGTCGGCCTCGCGTCGGCGCCTGTGCCCTGCTTGGCATAGATCGCGAGCGTGTCCTTGGCGCGCGTCATGGCCACGTAAAAGAGCCTGCGTTCTTCTTCTTCGTGCAGCATTTTGTCGTCGTTCGCGGACGCGCCAGGCCGTCGCAGTTCCAGCGGAAACGCAATGAGCGGCTCCCGGTATGGAGTCGGGAACCAGACCGACGAGCCGCGAATGATGGCCACATGCCGGAACTCAAGTCCCTTGGCGGCGTGCGCGGTCAGCAGCCGCACGCCATCTTCCTCGCCGGCTTCCTCGCTGGCCGGCAGTGGAACTCTGCCGTTTGCCTGCGTAAAATAATCGAGGTACTCGAGAAATTCGGACGCGCTCCCAGTTTCGGCAATCGGTTTCTTCTGCCACTCTTCCACAAACTTCAGAAACGCGGACACCAACGCCGACCGCTCCAAATCGAAGTGCTGGATCGCAAGGTCCACCGCATCGCTCGCGCGAACGCCATCTTTATCCACGTCGCGATGCGCGCGCTCCACGCTCCCGAGCACCGCCGCACCGCCCGCGAGCTTTCCCAATACCTTGTGTAGATCGAGTTCTTCGCGCCGAACCGCCCGCATCGCCGCCCGCAATTCCGTTGGGTCGATGCCGAACCGCGGCAGCGCCGCCACGCGAAACAGGCTGGCGGCATCGTTCGTAGATACAGCCGCAGTCAAGCACGCCACCACGTCGCGGACCTCGGCTGTGTCGAGTACGTCCAGCCCTTCAATGGAAAATGGAATGCCGCGCTCGGCAAGTTCTTGGACCAGCTCATCGCGATGGTTGTGCCCGCGATAGAGCACCGCAAATTCCTTCCACTCGCAGCCTAGATCTTTGTGCTTCCGTTCGATCCGGAGGGCAAGGTCGGCGGCTTCGACTTCTTTGTCCTTCCAGGTAACAATTTCGACCGGCGGCGCGGCCGCAATCGCTCCTCTTTGTTTCGCCTGTTCGTCGCGCAGCGATTCCAGCGGCGCGCGCTGGTAAGAAATCGAAATTCCGTTTTTCGGCAATCCCTGCGAAAAGGCTGCCGGATTTTCATTCACAATGCCGAAAGCACATTGCAGGATAGGCGAAAGCGAACGCCGGTTCTTTCCCAGCACCACGACTCGCGCCGCTGGAAAATTCCTCGCGAACAGCGTGAACGCTTCGCTCGAAGCTCCGCGAAACCGGTAGATTCCCTGGTCCGGATCGCCCACGGCAAAAACGTTCGCCGCCTCCCCCGCCAGCAGAGACAGAATTTCAACCTGAGCAAAGTTCACGTCCTGGAATTCATCCACCAGCAAAAAGCGCGTGCGGTTCCGTTCTTCTTCCAGCAACGCGGCATCGTCCTTCAGCAGCCGATAAGCCTTGGCGATCATGTGGCCGTAAGTGCCAAGCTTCTTCTCCCGCAGCATCTCTTCTACGGTGGCGAAGACGCGGGCGATTTCCTGGCAGCGTTCGACAATCTCCGCTTTCTCCAAATTCCCCTGCTGTTTGCGCTTGGCCACGCGCGGTAAAGCAACCTCGCCGCGTTCCAGCCGCTCCACATAGCGCGCATATTCAGCGGGGCCGATCAGCTCATCCTGGCAACGGCGCATGAAATCGAGCAGACTGTCGAGAAACTGGCCGACGTTGGCCGCGCGCACGAAATGCTTGAGACGCAGAGCGCGAATGCGTCGCCGCAAAAACACCCAAAGGTCTTTGTTCTTGTCGTCGAGCACGCCAAATCCGGCGCCGCGCCGCGCAAGCAGTCCATTGCACCACGCATGAAAGGTGCAGGCCTGGAGACCATCGCAGTTCGTGCCCTGGAGTTCCGCGCGGACGCGCCGATTCATCTCGTCGGCGGCGTTGTCGGTGTAGGTGAGCGCCAGAATTTCATCGGGCCGCGCGTTCCCTTCGCGGATCAGGCTGGCCACGCGCTGCGTCAGCACCGTGGTCTTCCCCGTCCCGGCGCCGGCAATCACCAGCATCGGCCCGTGAACGTGTTCAATGGCTTCCCGTTGCCGTTCATCGGGAACGATCTTCGTTTTTGTCGCAGGCAAGACGGTCGCAGTCATTGGAGAAGTCGCCTAAGAAGTCACCTGCCGGAGAATATCAGAGGCGGACGCGGAAGGCTCTGCGCAAAGCAGGGGAAGCTCAGGCTTTGCTGTCCCGCCTCGTATCAGGGCATCGCTTTAGCGATGCCGAAAATCTACGGGAATCCGATGCCCCTTTAGGGGCTGAATGGCAGCAAATTCGAAAATCTGCGCAGCGCTTCCAGAGCAAGAGCAGTGGCAACAACCGCCGCGGTTTCGGCCCGCAGAATTGTGTCGCCAAGCGAAGCCGCAATCCAACCTTCTTCGTAAAACCAGTCCAGTTCCCGGTCCGTCCATCCGCCTTCGGGGCCAATGGCCAGCGCCACTTCGCTTGTTTCGGGCCGCATCGCCGATGGCAAGATTTCTCCCAAGCGATTCTTTTCTTCCGAACCAGCCAGCGATTCGGCAAGAACGACGCGGGTCAGCGCGCCTGCCGGCAGAACGCCTGACAGATCTTTCAGTTTGACCGGAGCCGCAATCTCCGGCGGCGCAGCTCTGCGCGACTGTTCCGCCACTTCGAGTACGATCCGTTGCCAGCGCTCGTACCGCTTCGCCGCCGCGGCGGCCAGATGAGCGTCGCTCCGGCGCGCGATTACGGGAATGATGCGATCGGCCCCGATCTCCGTGCACTTCTCCATCGCCCACTCCATGCGGTCGAACTTGAAAATGGCGAGCGCCAGCGTGATTCGCGGAGCGGAAAAGGGAGCGGCAAACGGCTTGGATATTAGCGCGCGGTGCGATTTCGTATCGAGCGCGAACTCAACCCGGTCATACGAGATCGTGGTGATGGTCCCGCGCCGAATCTCATCCCCGGTTGCGATGTCGAACTCCTGCCCGACTTGGGCGCGCAGCACGCGAGCCAAATGCGCGGCATGATCGCCCACCAAAGCGGCAGTGTTTCCAGATACTTCGTCGGCAATCCAGCGGCGGCGTGTCATAAATCAGTTCTCAGTTCTCGGTTCTCAGTTCTCAGTAAAAGCTCATTCGTCAAATAATATAGACAAGCAGCGTGAGCTTGGGTACTGGCAACTGGTAGCTGGCAACTGGCAACTGCTCTACCCAAACATGTCCTTCACGCGGCCCAACAGCGACTGGCGCTGCGGCTTATTTTCCACCGGAGAAAGTTGTCCCAGTTCCACCAGCAACTCGCGCTGGCGTTTCGTCAATTTCGCCGGAGTTTGAATTCGCACCTCGACGTAAAGATCGCCCTTGCCGTGCCCGTTGAGCACTGGCACGCCTTTGTTGCGGATGCGAAATGCCGTTCCCGATTGCGTACCTTCGGGAATTTTCAACTTGTGTTCTCCCTCCAGCGTCGGAACCACAATCTCCGTTCCAAGGGCCGCTTGCGCGAATGAAATCGGGACCGCGCAATGCAGATCGTTGCCCTCGCGCTCAAAAAAGGCGTGCTCCTTGACGTGCAGCACAACATACAAATCGCCCGCCGGCCCGCCAAACACGCCCGCTTCGCCGAGGCCGGTAAAGCGAATGCGCGTGCCGTCCTCGACTCCAGCGGGCACCTTCGCTTCGACCACGCGCTCGCGCAGCAAGCGCCCTTCGCCTCTGCACTTCGGGCACGGATCGGTAATCACGCTGCCCGCGCCCTGGCAGGTTGGGCAAGTGCGAGCGATGCTGAAGAAGCCTTGCTGATAACGCACCTGGCCGCGTCCGTTGCACGACTTGCAATGGACCGCGGCTTTGCCGGGCGCAGCGCCGGTTCCGCGGCACCCGTCACATGCCTCATGACGGCGGACATTCACTTGCCGCTCGGTGCCAAACACCGCTTCGCCAAATTCCAGATGCAAGTCTTCGCGCAAATCGGCCCCGCGCTGAGCGCGGGTGCGCCGCCGCCCGCCTTGTCCGAACATGTCGCCGAAGCCGAAGATATCGCCAAAAATGTCGCCGAAGTCCTGGAAGATCGCCGGATCGAATCCCGCCGCGCCTCCCGTATTGCCGCCCACGCCGGCGTGTCCGAAGCGGTCGTACAACGATCGCTTCTCGCTGTCGGCGAGAATCGCGTACGCTTCCGTCAGTTCCTTGAACTTCTCTTCCGCGTCGGGATTGTTTGGGTTGCGGTCGGGATGATATGTCATCGCGAGCTTGCGGTAAGCGCTCTTGATTTCAACGTCGGTGGCCGCGCGGGTGACACCGAGTATCTCGTAATAATCGCGTTTTGTATTTGCGGCCAGAAACTCCCCCACTCATCGATCAAGCAAATCCGGTGAATCAATCATTCGAGTAAATCGTTATTGTGTTATCCGCTGCTGTTGCGCGCCACCCGCACCATCGCCGGCCGCAGCAACCGCTCCTTGTACTTATAACCCCGTTGTAACTCGTCGAAGACATGGTGGTCCGGGACCTCCGTCGTATCCACCATCTCTATGGCCTCGTGGACCCGCGGATCGAAAGCCTGCCCCAGCGCAGCGATCGGCTGCACTCCGATTTTCTGCAGCGCATCCTGAAACTGCCGGTAGATTAGTTCCACGCCGCTGCGGAAGTCGCCAGCATCGGCGCTCCCAGCCTTCAACGCGCGCTCGAAACTGTCGAGCGTTGGCAAAAAGTTCTTGATAACCTCGGCCGCGGCAAACTCGCGAAAATCCTGTTGCTCGCGCGCCGCGCGTTTGCGCGCGTTGTCGAATTCCGCCTGTAAACGCGCCAGCCGGTCGAGCAGCGCGTCACGCTCGCCCTTCAGCTTTTCCGTTTCCGATAAAGATGGCGCGCCAACTTCCGCCGCGGCCGCCCCAGGCGCAGCTTCTTCCACGCCATCCGCCGCCGGAAGCTCGCGCTCCAGGTCCTCGCCCTTCAGGTCCCGGCGTTCCAGATGAAGGTGCCCTTCGCTCTTTCCGTTTCCTTTACTCATACTGCCGCACTACTCCGATTCGTTCAAAAGTTTGTCGAACAGCCGCGCGATATACGACACCGCCGACATGGTGTGTTGATAATCCAGCCGCGTAGGTCCAATCACCGCCAGCGACCCCATTACTTCTCCGCCCACGCGCGCCGGCGCGCCAATCAGCACGAAATTCTGCAAGGAAGAAGACGGCAGCGCCTCGTCTAACCCGATCACCACCCGCACCGCTTCCTGCCGCGTGTCGAGATACGCGCCCAGCAGCTTCACCACTTTTTCTTTTTCCTCCAGCGTCCGCAGCATCTCTTGCAAGCGCTGGCGATCTTCCTCGCCCGTTACCAGATTCGCCGCGCCCTCGACAAACACCGCCTGCGTGTCGTCCGTCGAAGCCAGCGCCCCCTGCCGATAGAGCTGCTCGATCGACTTCATCAGCCGGTCGTACTCGCTGCGCTCTTGTTCCAGACGCCGCGCCAGCTCGGCCCGCATGTCGGCCATCGTCCAGCCGCGAAAATTGTCGTTGATATATCGCGCCGCCAGATCCAGGTCCGATTGCGGAATGTCGAGCCGCAGCACCCGGTCGCGCACCACGCCCGAACGCGTCACCACCACCGCCAGCACTTTCTGATCGGCCAGCCGCGAGAAGTAAACATGCTCCAGCGCATTCCGCGGCCCGCTCGCCGCCGCCGTAATGCCTACCCCAACGCTGTGCGAGATCAGCGCCAGCACATGCGACGTGCGTTCCATGAACTCAGCCACGTCCGCCACGCCGGTCAGCGTGTCTTGAATGATGCTCTCGTTCTCGCGCGAAAGATGCGCTTCCCCACTAAGTTGCTCGACGTAGTAGCGATAAGCCTCCGCCGTCGGCACCCGCCCCGCCGAAGCGTGCGGCTGCTCCAGAAATCCCGCATCGGCCAAGTCGGCCATCACGTTGCGGATGGTGGCCGCACTCAGCCCTTCGCGGCTCGAGCGCGCAAGCGTTCGCGACCCCACCGGCTCTCCACTGGCAATAAATGTCTCGACAATGGCGGTCAGGATTTCCCGTTCCCGTCCACCCGCTGGCCCTGCCGGCATAACAACCCAACCCCAGGAGCGAACCCGCCCCCTCTAAATTCTTTAGATGCAGTGGCTTAGATAAAGACTCCGCCACTCTCTACTGAAATTCTAGGGAGCGTGGGCAAGGGTGTCAAGGAAGGGTTGCCTGGATTCGTGGGCTGTCGTCGATATGACAAGGTCCAAGGGGAAGAAGACGGAGCAGCACACTCGAAAGCGAGTAAGTTAGTAGGCCCACATGAGTTACTCGACAGCACATTCATCACGAATTAGTTTGTCGTAACGACTGAATTCGATACGAAGACTTATCAAAGCAACCTTATCGCTACGGGTTGTCCACTCCAACTTAGTTTTTTAAGGTGACTACTAGGTACCGGGGTGACCTATAGGGATGCGGCCCTTTGTCCGATATTCGATAAAAGGGGAGGGGCTGTCTGGAGCGTTTCGCACGCAAATAAGGAGGTAATAGTGACCATTGTACGTAGGGTCTTTCAGCGCCCCTGTTGGGGCTTCGTGTTTACCGCTTGTATTTTCCTAAGCTGCCTGAGTTTCAGCTTTGCGCAGGGCCTTCAAGGCAATGTAATACTCAGCGGCCAGGCGGCCATCGCCACCACCGGGCATTCCGTCACTCTAACCTGGAGCGCCAGTCAGGGCGCGTCGAGTTATAACATCTATCGTGGAACCGCTCATGGTGGTCCCTATACAGAAATAGCAACGGCTATCGCAGGCACAACTTATACCGACGTGCAAGTAACTTACAATCAAACGTTCTATTACGTCACCACCGCGGTCAGCGGCGGCAACGAAAGCGGGTACAGCGACGAAGCTATGGCTGTAATCCCCTAACCGTCCATACTGTAAGTACGATTTGTATCGGGGTATGTCTTCAGGCATACCTTAAATATCGTGTTATGAATGCGCCTTTAGGCGCTGGCTTTGGGTGCTGGAGTTTTACCACTGGCTGCTAAAGCTCGGGAGATAAGATGAGAAACTATTGGTCGATCGTTATGCTGGGACTGTTGTCTGGAATCTCATGGGCGCAATGCGCCACTGGCACTCCAGGCACAAATTGCAGTGGCCCGCTCAATATTCAGCCGCAGTCCGGAAATACGGGACAATCAGCGATAACATTGGTCGATCTGGGACTGCCTGTGCCAGCGCCGGTAGTGGGGCAGTACACGCTATCGATCAGCGGCGGCATACTTGTGGAATCGGACAATGGAAACAACTATCACTCTCTAGTGGGGTCGCTTGGTCCGCAAGGAGCAACCGGTGCGACTGGTTCCGCTGGAGCACAGGGACTCACCGGCGCCACTGGACCTTCAGGCCCCGCTGGTGCAACAGGTGCTACTGGCCCGGCTGGCGCACAGGGACTCACTGGCTCCGCTGGGCCTTCAGGTCCCGCCGGAACAACCGGAGCAACAGGCGCGGCTGGCGCACAGGGAGCAACCGGAGCAACCGGTCTGCAAGGAAATCAAGGTGCACAGGGACTCACCGGCCCCGCCGGCCCCCAGGGCCCGGAAGGGCCAAAAGAAGCTCCAGCCGCCGCCCCCGACTACAGCTTCTCTTATGGGGAAAGTGGATTCAAAGCGACCGTGGGAACATACGAAGTAGGTGGCTCCTATAATCGCGATCAGATCGATATGACGAACGCGACCGCGGTGCGCTTGCTGCTCAACATGGCGTCGAACGCTCTGCCGAGCGGAAGCTATGCTCAAGCACAGTACACACCCGACGGCACGAACTGGTATCCGCTCTCGGAAGAGGTGCCTGTGACCACGACCAACGGGCTCTATTCGAGTGGCTGGCAGGGCCTGCCGAGCGGAGCGAACGGCGACTACGTGGTCCGTATCGTCGTGTTCAACGCTGGTACCAGTACCGCGCAGGTGGGGCTCCGCCAGATACATTTGCAGTTCAAGTAGGGCGCGATCCAGCGAGGCCCATCGGCCAATTTGCGTGTCATGGGCCTTACTGGATCTGAATCACGCTTTCCGGACTGCCGGCTTTGATCTCTTCCACTCGCGCCATCACATTGCGCGCGAACGCGAACAGCGACTTCGCATGAGGAGAATTTTCTCCCCCAAGCACGGCAGGAGCGCCGCTGTCGCCCGATCTACGGATCTCCGGATCGAGCTCAACGCTTCCAAGATAGGCGACGTCGAACTGTTTCGCCGTCTTTTCCGCGCCGCCGCGCGAAAAGATATCGACTTCGTGCTGGCAATGCGGACAAACGAAGTAACTCATGTTTTCCACCATACCGACGATGTCCACCTTCATCTGGCGGAACATCTCGATCGCCTTGCGCGCATCTTGGAGCGCCACATCGGAGGGCGTGGAAACCACGATGGCTCCGGTGAGCGGCACCGTCTGAATCAGCGACAACGCAACGTCGCCAGTTCCCGGAGGCAGGTCGATGACAAGATAATCAAGCTCTCCCCACTCTACCGATCCCAGGAACTGCCGGATGATCGAGTGCAGCATGGGACCGCGCCAAATCAGCGGTTTGTCTCCAGGATTGAGGAAGCCGACCGAAATGACCTTGAGCCCATGCGACTCGATGGGCGCGATCTTTTCGCCCATCACTTTCGGTTGTTCGTCGGCGCCGAGCATCAGCGGTACGTTCGGCCCGTAAACATCGCCGTCAAGCAATCCGACTTTGTGGCCCATCTTGCCGAGGGCGATGGCGAGATTGACGGCGAGCGTGGTCTTGCCGACTCCGCCCTTGCCGGAACCGACCGCGATAATGGCGTTGACGCCAGGTAAAGGTTGTGGCGCGTGTTGGTGCTCGCCAGGATGATGGGAATGTTCGCTCATCCTCCGATTATACGGGAGGGAAAAGCAGTTCCCGGTTCTCAGTTCTCAGTTTTCAGTATTTAATCCCAAGCGGCTCACACCGAGAACTGGGAACTGAGAACTGGGAACTGGTTTCTCAGTAGTGCCCTTCGCCCACCTGCGCCTTGCCGCGAAACTTTCGGTAGACGAACGCAAAATAGGCCACTGCGAGCGCCGCTCCCAGCGTCCACCAAACTAGGCCAACGTTCAGCCCGTGGCTGCCAGCAGCGGTGTTGTAGATGGTGAGGTCGTGTACGTGATCGCGGGCAGGCAGCACAACCGGATAAAGTGCAAACGCCGCGCCCACCAGCATGAAGGCGATATAGAGGCTGGAAGCAATGAACGCGAGTTTCTCTTTGCCCTTGGGATTCGCCCACAGCATCACTCCCAGGCTGACGACAACCACGATCGGAACCAGCAGCCCAATCTTATGCCTGCTGTAGTTTGTTATGATCCCGGGACGGATGAAGTAAGTCGCAACCAAGCTGCTGGCAGTCAGAAAAAACTGCACGGGCCAGCACAACAAGGCGAATCCGCGGGCGCGGCGGCCCAGGTCTCGGTCGGTTTTGAGAGCGATGTAATAAGAACCGTGCGCCGCCAAAGTCACCAACGCCATCACTCCGATGAGCACGGTATACCAATCGAGAATGCCAATCTGCGAGCGGAGTTTGAAGTTGGTCCAGAGCGGCTCGAAGAAATAGCCGGTTGCATCCAGCGGAACTCCGCGCACCACGTTGCCCAGCGCCGCCCCGAAAAACACAGCCAGCAAAATGCTGGAGACGCTGAAGACCGCGTCGAAGAAGCCCTGCCAGACCCTTTCTTCGATGTGCGCGCGGAATTCAATGCCGATGCCGCGTAGAATCAGCAGCCACAGCACAACCATCAACGGAAGGTAAAATCCGCTGAAGGCCGAGGCGTAGAGTTGAGGAAATGCGAAGTAAAGCGTGCCGCCGGCAGCGAGCAGCCAAACTTCGTTGCCATCCCAGACCGGGCCGATGGCGCGTAGCACCCGGCGCCTTTCCTCGTCGGTCTTGGCCGCGATCAGATAGATCGCGCCCGCGCCCAGATCGAATCCATCCAGCACGACATAAGTCGCGATCATCGCCGCAACAATCCAGAACCATAGGCTCGCCATAGTTACATTGCCTCCGTCGGCGCGGGAAGATTGGACGCGGACTCGTGCACAGGGCCGCGCTCAATTTCCCGCCGGATCAGGAACAGTCCCAAAATGCCCAGTACCGTGTAAAGGCCCATGAATCCCAAAAGAGTGAACATACCGTTACCCGCCGAAACGGCCGTGGAATAGCCGTTTTCGGTCCGCATCAGCCCATAGATGAGCCAGGGCTGACGGCCCAACTCGGCGGTCATCCATCCCGCGGTATTGGCGATATAAGGGAAGGGCGCCGCCAGCATCAGGACCCATAACATCCACCGCGAGTGAAACAGTCTGCCGCGCCATAGCAGTAACAATGCAACCACCATGACGGCGACGAAGATCGTCCCCAAACCCACCATGATGTGATAGCTATAATAGAGTAATGGGATGTTATCCGGCCAGTCTTGCTTGGGGAAAGCGTCGAGTCCGCGGACGTTGGCATTCCAGCGCTTGTAAGTCAGCATGCTCAACATTTTCGGGACTTCAAGTGGGTTATCGATCTTACCTTCCCGCTCGTTCGGCTGACCTACGATGACTAACGGCGCTCCGGCTTGGCCCTGGAACAATCCCTCCATTGCCGCCAGCGTCACGGGTTGATGGTCGGTCACCATCTTGCCTTGTCCGTCGCCGGTGGGAAAAATCTGCAGCACGCTGAACAGGCAACCGGCGATCACTCCGACCTTGACAAAGATGCGTGCGTGCGCGGTCCACTTATCGGAAAGCAGATAGAACGCGCCCACCGACGCCATGATGAATGCGCCCGTAATCGCGGCCCCGCTCATGTTGTGCGCGTATTGCCATCCGGCCCAGGGGTTCAGCACTAATTTCCAAAAACTCGTTAGTTGCAGGCTGCCATCCGCAGCCGTGTAATAGCCGACGGGATGCTGCATGAAAGCGTCCGTGGCAATGATGAAGTAACCCGACAGCCACGAGCCCACAAAGACCGCAAACGCCGACAACCAGTGCGCTTTCGGGCTCAGCCGCTTCTCTCCGTAGAGAAACAATCCGAGAAACGCCGATTCCAGGAAGAAGGCGAACATGCCTTCCATGCCCAGGGTCTGGCCGATCACGCCGCCCGCGAACCGCGAAAACACCGACCAGTTGGTGCCGAACTGGAATTCCATAGGAATGCCAGTCACCACGCCTAACACGAAATTGATGCCGAATATTTTTCCCCAGAAGCGGGCCGCCTCGTGATACACGGGATCGTTGCGCCGCAGGGCAATTGTCTTGAGCGCGACGATCAGCAGCGCAAGCCCCATCGTAAGCTGCGGGAAGAGATAGTGGAAGGTTGCGGTGAAGGCGAAGTGCAGGCGGTGAACAAAAAGCGCGCTGTCCATAAGTAAGGCCTCAGGTGCTAGCTGTCAGCCGTCAGCCGTCAGCTATCACTTCTCAGTTATAAGACTCTAATAGCCCGTGGTGAAACTCCAATGCTCAAAGCCAGCGCCTAAAGGCGCATTCATAACACAGCACCTACGGTATGCCTGAAGGCATACCCCGATACAAAACTGACTTTCACCACAGGCTGCTAACTCCGGCCCTCGTTTCTGCGCGCCGATTCCTTGCGGCGCAGTTCCCGTCGGTGCGCGGCATCTTCGTAGCGGCGCTTTTCATCCGCGGTTTCTGGAATGACGGGCGGGACCGCTAAGTGGTTCCCGGCGGCATCCACGGCCACAAACGTCAGATAGGCCGAACTAACGTGGATGTTCTCTTCCGAGCGATAATGCTCCACCCAAACCTTCACGCCCACCTCCATCGAAGTATGATAGACGCGATTGACCGACGCGCGCAGAATCGCCAGATCTCCTACCCTAACCGGCGCCAGAAAATCCATATGATCGATCGAAGCCGTCACCACATACTGGCGCGAATGGCGGTGCGCGGCCATGGCGCCGGCCAGATCGATCCAGTGCATGAGGCGACCGCCCATCAGCGCGTTCAGCGGATTGGCATCGTTCGGCAGGACCAGTTCCGCCATTTCCGAGATCGATTCGCGCACCGGCCGCGGGCCCAAGAATTTCGCTTTGTCGTTATCGTTCATAACTATCGAATGAGAACAGCGCTTTGCCTGGTGCGATAAGTTTGCAGATAGCAGGCTGCCAGTCTGATCACACGCGGGTCCGGATGTGCGTCGAGCCAAACTTCGCCCGCCAAATCGAAAGTCAAATTCCCCTGCTCAATCGGAGCGTGGTCCAACTCGCACACAAAGCAAATTGTGACCCGCTCCCGGCCCGCGCGGACGACGGAAAAACGCACCGCGTCCCAATCGCGCCGCCGCGGAAGATGAGGACAAGCGGTCGCGTAACCCAGGTTGCAGAATTCCCGCACCTGCGCGTCCGATGCCTCGACTTCCTCACCCGCGGCGCAGCAATTCCCCGTCCACCCCGCGCCCAGCGGCAGACGCGAAGGATGCGGCCAGAAGCCATCGTTCACAATTTCCTGCGGCACAAAAAACGGGCAGGCCAAGTTAGTCCCTCAAAGACATGCCATTGTAACGCAGGGCGTGATATGAATGGGAAGCAGCTTCGAGCTTTTGGCTGCTAGCCTCTAGCTTGGGCTTTTACTGAGAACTGAGAACCGGGAACTGAGAACCATTTTATGGATCGCATTGCCGCGCTGACCGAAATTCTCGCCGCGAATCCCGAGGACACGTTTGCCCGCTATGGCCTCGCCATGGAGCGCTCCAAGGCCGGCCAAATCGATCAAGCTCTCGCGGAATTCAAAACGCTGATCGAGAAAAATCCCGACTACACTCCCGCCTACTTCATGGCCGCGCAAATGCTGGCCAGCGCCAGCCGCGTCGATGAGGCCAGGCGCTGGCTCGTGGATGGCATCTCATCGGCAAGCCGCACCGCGAACGCACACGCCCAATCCGAGATGACCGCCATGCTGGAAGAGCTGGGGTGAGGCGAAGTCAGAAGGCAGAAGTCAAATTGAAAAAGTAAAACCATTCGGCGCAAGCAGTGGATTTTACTTCTTCAATTTGACTTCTGACTTTTGACTTCCTGATACACTTTCCTGTTCGCCGGAGGCCAACCCATGCGCCGTCTTTTTTCTCTCGCCGTTCTTCTTTTAACGATCACAGTCCCGACTCTTCCCGCCTTCTCGCAAGCCAAACATCCTTTCACCTTCGAAGACATGATGAAGCTGAAGCGCGTCGGCGAGCCGGTGCCTTCGCCCGACGGCAAGTGGGTGCTCTTTAGCGCCGTCGATGTCGATCTCGCCGCCAATACAAAGACGCCGCACATCTGGATCGTCCCGCTCAATAGTGGAGCAACAAGTGTGGGGACGGGCGCCCCGCCCGCCCAATCCGAACGCGTACTCATCCCCGATCAGGACGGCGACCGTCCACGCTGGGCTCCCGACGGCAAGCGCTTCGCATTTCTCTCTACGAAAGAAGGTGGATCGCAGGTCTGGATTGCGGATTTCGATGGTGCGGCGGGAACCGTGACGGGGGTGCATAAGCTGACGAACATCGCGACCGAAGCCGATGGAGAACTTTGGTCCCCGGACGGCGCGCGCGTTCTCTTCACTTCGAGTGTGTACCCGGAGTGCGACGGACCGACCGATCAGGAAGTCGCCTGCAATGCCAAGAAGGTGAAGGAGGCTGAAAGTTCCAAAGTTAAGGCTCTGATCTTTGAACACCTGCTCTATCGCCATTGGAATGCCTACAAGGAAGGGCGCCGCAGTCACATTTTCGTCACGCCGACGGGATACCAGCCGGGCGCTACGGTTTATCAGTGTCCGAACATGGACAAAGGCGAAGTGTGCCCTCCTGGAAGATACCGTGATCTCACGCCGGGCGATTACGACTCGCCGGAGTTTTCGCTGGGCGGGCAGGACGACTACGCTTTCTCGCCTGACGGGCAGGAGATTTGCTATACCTCGAATCACGACAAGGTCGAAGCCACGTCCACCAATAACGATCTCTTCACGGTAGTCGTGAACATGTCGTTAGATGCCACGCCAGCGCAGGTTCTGGCACAGACGAAGAACATCACCGCCGACAATCCCGCCAGCGACTCGACTCCGCTCTATTCTCCCGATGGCAAATACATCGCCTACCGCGCCCAGCAGCGTCCGGGATACGAGAGCGACCGGTTCCGGTTGATGCTGTACGACCGGAAGACGGGCGAGAAGAAGAATCTGACGGAGAACTTCGACGCGTGGGTCGGGACGTTCGCTTGGATCGGCGCACATTTGATTAACTTCACTTCCGAGAATGCGGGCGAGTCCCCGATCTACTGGATTATGCCGGAAATGTGTCCTGAAGGCTGCCATCCGATCAAACTCGTCGATGGGTACGACGATGACATCGCTCTCGCCGTTGAGACCGGGACTGTACCGGGACAAATCCCCTTGAGCACCATTCTCTTCAGCCGAATGTCCGTCCAAGCGCCGACTGAGCTTTTTATCGCCGAGCCTGGGCTTGGGTCTTGCGCACTTGGTCTTGAAAAGATCAAGGCGATACTCCTCGGAAAATCCGAAGAACCGCCGTGTGCGGTAGCAACAGCACGCCAATTCACGCACCTCAACGACGCCGTTTTTTCTCAAGTTGATATGTCCCCACTCGAACCCTTCTGGTTCACCGGCGCACACGGCGACAAGGTCGAAGGCTTTCTCGTCAAGCCGCCGAACTTCGATGCCTCCAAGAAATATCCCGTGAAATTCCTTATCCACGGCGGGCCGGAGGGCGCTTGGGGAGACGACTGGTCTTATCGCTGGAATCCCGAACTCTTTGCCGCTAATGGGTATGTCGTCATCATGATCAACTTCCACGGCTCGACTGGATATGGACAGAAGTTCATTGACGCGATCAACGGCGATTGGGGAGGGGCTCCGTTTGAAGACCTGATGAAGGGCCTCGACTACGCGGAGAAAACTTATCCATTTATCGATAAGGACCGGGAGTGCGCGCTGGGCGCAAGCTATGGCGGATACATGGCCAACTGGATTCTCGGCCACACCGACCGCTTCAAGTGCATCGTCTCGCACGACGGCATATTCAACCTGGTGGCGGATTGGGGCTCGACCGAAGAACTCTGGTTCGACAATTGGGAGTTCAAGGGAACGCCTTACAACAACCGCGAAATGTACGAGAAGTGGTCTCCGGTGAACGCGGCGAATAATTTCAAGACGCCGACGCTGGTCGTCCACGGGCAGCTCGACTACCGCATCGACGTGAGCGCAGGCATACAGCTTTTCAGCACGCTGCAAACGATGGGCGTGCCGTCGAAAATGCTTTACTTCCCCGACGAAGGGCACTGGGTGCTGAAGCCGCAAAATTCGCAGCTTTGGTGGAAGACGGTCAACGACTGGGTCGATCGGTGGATTGGAAAGCAGTAGACAGTTGCCAGTTGCCAGTTGCCGGTTGCCGATGCTCAGGGTTCGGCAACTGCCGAGTTAGGCTCGGCTGGGATCCTTCGACAAAGCTCAGGGCATTTTCACAGTTAGTGTAATGCGAGTCCGCCTTCCAGGTTAGCGCCCCAAAAAACGGGCGCGAACCTTTCGACAAAGCTCAGGGCAGGCTCAGGGGCACCTTCACCTATGGGGACAGGAAGTCAAAACCCCCGCCCTGTGTCTGCAAAGAACGCAGACACAAGGACGGGGCACCCGCGTACCGACATGCGAGTCCGCCTCCCAGGTTAGCGCCCAAAAGACGGGCGCGAACCTGGGGCACCCTCCACCTTCCACCCTACAACTTCATTTGTCCTTATTGCCCTAAGGAGGCGAATTGTTGGACGCGGGCTTGGATTGGGCCTCCGCAGGACTGGGGATATTTGTGGGCTGAAGATCGCTGTCGATTGGCGGCGCCGGTTTCTCTGGAGCCGTGGCGGCGGCTGACGGCAATGCCGCGCCTGGCGGAGAAACAGATTTCTCACTGCCGGTGGGGCTTGACGGCGAACCTCCTTTATCGTCGGAAACTTTATCGCCGGAAATACGATCGCCGGAAATATTGTCCGCGGGCGTCTCCGGGGAATCGGCGATGCGCGAATCGTCGTCCGGCTGGTTGTTCCATACGACGATAGGCAGCGCGAACAGCGCGTCTGGCGCGGGTTGTGGCGGGGACGATGGCGCGGCGAACGGCGGGGCGGGTTGCGCAGATGGAGCCGGGACATGGCTGTTGTTGGGCTGCGGCAGAACGATCGCGGCCAGATTCTCCATTTGAAACTGCGCGCTCACCGGGCCCGCGGTGACGGCGATGAAGACATCGCACGGCCCCACGTTCAGGGCAGAGGGCACGATGGAGGCGAGGCCGTTTTGATCGGTCGAGACCCGCGTTGGCGGCGGCGAGCCGAGAATGACCGGCGATCCGCCGCCGGGATTGGAGCCGCCATTCTGGTTTCCGTTATCGGGCACTCGCGCCAGCGTGGTTTGAAAGGCGACGCTCACTCCTAGCACGGGATCGTCGGTGCTGGAGCCATCGGTCACGCGCATGACCAGCGGCTGAAACGACTGCCCAGTCAGCACAAACTGCGACGATCCGCTCACCGTTTCCAGCGTCCACCGGGAAGTGGATGTCGAGTGCAAAACGAAAGACGGGATGCTGCAGGTCGTATTGTTTGGAGCGACGCAAGCGCTGACCTGCACATCGGCGCTTAGATTCGTGAGATTGGCGGTGACGGCGGCGAATCCCAAGCTGTTGGTGGTTGCGCTGGGCGCCGAAAGTGTGGCCGTGCCGTTGACGATTGAAAAATCGACCGTGACATTTGCCTGGGGCGCTCCGGTTTGGTTGAGTGCTTCGACGGTGAGCGGCACGGCAATGGTCGCGCCTTGGGCAATCCAGCGCGTGGGCGTGACGGCAGCCAGGTTGAGCGTGGAGGAGCTGGCAAGCACCGTCGCCTGTTGCGTAGGCAGCGAGTACGAGGCTGGCGCCAGCGCGATGGTAATTGTGCTCGCTCCGGCCGCGGTGGGAGTGACCCAGCTCGACGATTCTCCCACTTCATCGCTCAGGACGGAGCAGGAAGAAGCTGCGCCGCAGACGGAGAATTGCAAGCCGTTGGTTGCGCTCCAGGCAATCGTCGCCCCGCTCACGGGAGTCACGCCGTCGACGGCAACAGCGCGCACGCGGATGGGATTGGCGGCTTGAGAGTCGATTGGGGTCGTTGACTCCGCGCCTTGCAGCAGGAGCAAGAGGTCGGTGGCCGCGGCGCCATAGGTGAGCGCGCCGATCATTTGCGAGTAAGCGCCGCTTGTGGGATCGGTAAGCTGGAGAGAAACAACTCCATCTCCATCTTGCAATCCGGCAGGCAAGGCCACCGCGATCTGGCTGGCGGAGGCGGAAAGCGTGGCGCCGTTGTCGATGGCGACGCAGCTCCCATCGGGCGAAATCGAACTACAGACGGTCACTTGCTGTGCGGGATTGAAGCCGATGCCTTGCAGAGTGGCGATGCCGCCCGCCAGGCTGAGTCGCGGCGGCGTGACTGAATCCGAATAAAGGAGGCTGGCTTGATAAAAGTAGTCGGGCCGGCCGTCGCCGCGGAAATCGGCCACGCCGACGCGGAACGCTTCGGTCACGTTGAACTGCACATCGAGGCGGGACATTCCGAATGTCTCCGAGTTGAATGCGGAGGGCGTGGAGGCGGGCGCGGGGCCTTGGCTCTGGTCGCTCAACTCCCAGATGCCGATTACGGGCAAGAGTTTGGTTTCGGTGGGCTGGCCGCTTTCGTCGAGGGCGGTCACGGCGACCGAGGCGGTGCGGTTCGCTTGCGCCGTAAACTGGAAGAAATCGACGCTGCCGTAACCGGAGATCCACGATCCCCATGCGCCGCCCTGGGGCAGCGCAGCCGGATTCGCATAGGTGGAACCGCTGCCTGGATGCGCTTGTGCAATTTCATCTTGCAACATGAGGATGTTTTGCTCCGTGTTCGATCCACTCTGTATTGTGACAAGAGCAGGAGCGAACGAGCCCGAGGGCGTCACTTGCGTGGGAGCGTACGGTTCGACGCCCTGCGACCACATGGGATCGAGAGCTTCCACGCTCAATTGATACTGGGCGGTTGTTTGTCCGGACGGAATCGGGAGTTGGCCGAGATCGTAAGAACCTTCGAGCGCAAGATTATCGGACCCCCACCGGTTGTAGGGAAGGCCGCTTCCGTCCACGTATCCATCGACGATGTTGCCGGCGTTGCCGCAAAATAAGAATCCGGAAACGGAGGTGGCAACGTACTGCCGCGAGGGCTGGCCCGAAACCATCAGCCGGGCGACCACGTTGACGCCCTGCATGAGCTGCGCCGCATTGCCAGAGGCATCGGTGAAATAGACGCTGCCGTAGATTCTGCCCGCCGTTTGCGCGCTGCCGGGATAAAGGCGGGTGAGCGAGTCGATGTCATCCATCGCCGGAGTGAATGTATTGTTGCCGAGAGCGCCGCCGAAGATGCCTCCATAACAGACGGTGATGGGCACGCAGGAAATGAGATCCATGAAGTGCATCAGCGAGAATCCGGCATAATCGGCGCTGGTGGGAGTAGGGTTGCCCGTCTGGACGTTTAGGTTGGCCTGCGACCATCCCAAGCCAACCGTGCGCCCGAGCACGCGCACCAGGCGGTATTGCACGTCGGGGAGTTGCGCGGTGGTGGCAGCGCAGATTCCGTTGATCACCACGAGCGCGTGTACGATGTTGCCGGCGGCGGAAAAGTTGTCGGGTCCGCCATAGACGGTGTTGTTGAAGCAGTCGGCTAGGTCGCCGGCGCCTTCGCCCAGGATGGCGTCGGTGACCGTTCCGTCGTAGTCGTAAACGATTCCGAGGGGAGTGGACGTGGCGGAAGGCGTAATGTCGGCGGGAGCGGTGACTACTCCATCGGTGACGACGATATTGCTGCCAGTCACATCTTCGGCAAGATGGCCGCCTTGCGTTGCGGTGAGGGCAACGCCGGGAATGCTTGTCCAGGCGCTGAAGGCGCTGGCAACAAGGGCATCGGCCTGGGCTTCGGTCAGGATCGGGCTTAAAGCTGCCGGGTTGGTGTAGTACTGCACTGCGGCATTTGTCCAGAGCAGCGGCTGGCCTTCGACTCCGGCGTTGTAGCCGGAGCCGGCGACGAAGGCGGGACCTCCGGCGTGGGCGGCAAGAGCAGTGCAAAGCAGGAATGTGGCAACGGCCGGAATTTGCCGGCGCGCGATTTGCCAGCGCGCGATTTGCCGGGACATGATTTGCCAGGACATGCTCACTCCTCTCGGGCGCTGCGGATGGCCCGCTCCAGTTGAACGACGCTGACGCTATTGGTGGAAGCACGCGGCCGCGGAGACGATGCGTTCGGCAAGCCGATGGCGGCGGCAGACATCGGCGCGGCTTTCGACACGTTCTTCCCGGTCGAGTCGAGAGCGATCTGGCCGAGCGATCCACCGACCGGGCTGGTGAGCCCCAAGCGGCTGGGCGGATATAAGAAGATCAAGATGCGCTGGCCCTTGGCCATGGGTCTTTGGAATTGCATGGCCCACACTCCGGCCCACTCGTGAATGGTGAGAACTTGGCCAGGCTCGACGCCGGCAATCGCCTCGTCCACGCGAAAACTCAGTTCGACCGTCGGAACCGCGCCCGAAGCTACCCGATCAACCGTGCCCGAAGCTACCCGATCAGCCGGCGCAGTCTGGGCTGTCACAGCCTGGGTGGTCGCAGCTTGGGTCGTAGCAGTTTGGGGCGGGGCGGCGAGCACCGTGCCAGCGAAGATCATTCCGGCGCGGCGTGAAAGCTGCTTCCACTGCGGGCCGAGAACGCGCTCGGCAAGCGCTTGGTCCGAGAGCTGTGCCGCCGCCAAGCTCGACAGACAAAAGCCCGACAGGCAGAAGTTCACGAGACAGAATTTCACGAGGCAGGCCAGCGCAACCGCCAGCAGGCGCCTAGACACACGCATAACGAATCTCTTTCTGGAGGGAAGGGACCGAGAAAGGTCCTGGGAGTGAAATCAGATTAGCGCGAGAGGGACCGGGAAGATGTGCGGGCGGTCACTGTGGATTTGTGATGAATCGTCCGCTGGCGGGAGCGAGCGCCGGGGAAATCTTTTTCGGAGCGGCGAGGGCAGAGCGGCCAAGTCATTACGGGTTGTGGAACGGGGTTGGTTTTGACCCATTCAAGGAAGCGGACCGTCTCGAATCCCGCCGCCTCCATCCAAGCCCTGAGCTCGCCTATTTTGAACAGACCGATGAAGGCGACACCTTCACACGCTCGTAAATCGACGGTTTTGTTTGCCACGTCACTAGCATGATACCTGTATGTGCTAACACTGCTGTCCGGCTATAAGCTGAATAGAATCAACTGGTTGGAATAATCGAGCAGATCGGACTGGGGGTTGTCGTTCTGAAGTGCCCGTAAAATGGGCGTTTTCTCGAACAGCGTCACGCTGAGCATCTGTAGAATTTGGTAAAGACTCGCCCCCAGTCCCAACCGCTTGCGCACGATGGCCACCAGCACGTACATCGACACCGCGATCCAGATTTGCGTCTTCACGGCGTTCTCGCTGGTGCCGTAGAACTCCTTGATCCGCAGGTGCTGCTTGATCCCCTTGAAAAACAACTCAATTTGCCAGCGTTGTTTGTAGATGTCGGCGATGGTCTGTGCCGGGAGCGCGAAGTTGTTGGTCAAAAATGTCAGCCGCTTGCCGGTCTCGTCGTCCACGTAACTCACCCGCCGCAGCGCTTCGGGATAGGCCGAGGCCGACTTGAACGACGCCAGCACTACGACTTGGTCCGAGCGCACACCCGTGCTCTTGTCCACCGGACGCGAGTATCTCCGGTCCAGTAACACGTTTGACTTCGTGCGCACGACAAAGAAGGCCGAACTAAGAGTAAAGACATAGAGCCGCCGGAAATCGATGTACGCCCGGTCCATGACATAGAAGGCCCCGGCCTCCAGCGCGATCTCATCCAGGAGGTTCACGTCATGCAAATCCCCGCTACTGACGCGGACAAACGTGGGTAGGTTGCCGTGTAAGTCGAGTAAGGTGTGCATCTTCACGGCGGCCTTGCGTCGGCGAAACTTCGCCCACGGAAACAACGCCAAGCATAAGTCGATCATGGTCGAGTCCAGCGCGTACAAACTCTGGGCGAGATCGACGCCCATGGGTTCGCCGACATACAACCCGTGCGCGGTGGCGATCAGCCGGTGCGCGAAGTCGGCGAAGATGCGCCAGTTGCGCGACTCCTTGGCGTCGGCCAGCGTCGAACGCGCGACCGGGCCGCGAAACCCGAGGTGCTAGAGCTTGTTTTGCAACGAGCCCAGACATGCCTCGAGGTCACGCAGGCTCTCGCGGTACGTCAACTGGGCGAAGGCCATGGCCAGACACTGTTCCCAGCAAGAGAGTCCGCGCACCCGCAAGTCGCCCCGGTAGCGGGCGACGCAACGACGGAACCCGCGGTCGGGAAGGAAGCCGATCAACTGCGAAAAGACGGTGCGCCCCTGATGCATGAGTCATTGTCCGCCTCCTCGCGTTCAAATCGCGGCAGGCCGATAACGGCCCCAACCCATGATGTTTCTATTGCTTACAACCGGTACCCGGCAGCTCAACCGGACAGCAGTGTCCGCTAGTCACCCAAATGTGTGGTCGCAAATGGGTGCGCTACAGGGTTTTCGCCACCTCGACGGTCTTCTCCATTTGCGTGTCTTTGCCATCCCGCAAGGCTTCTCGCGAAAGTTCAACGGGAACAGCGGGAACAATACCGTTGTTTTCCAGCATCCTTCCTTGCCACGTCAAATAGCCAGCCACGGGTAATCCTAGGGGGTGTTCACACTAATACTTGGCAGCCGGGGCGAATTGCGGCAGAGTGGCAATATGTCCATGCAACTCAGCGAGCAACAATACCAGCGCATCCGGCACGCGCTGCCCACGCCGCGTGGCAAC